>Ga0213833_1000475_pt1 | contig 40948 bp, 36 predicted proteins | sample SWATP21_FD_160575 | JGI IMG/M metagenome (GOLD analysis project Ga0213833, IMG submission 160575) | Coastal seawater microbial communities from Marineland, Florida, United States - SWA TP2 #1 | ecosystem: Environmental > Aquatic > Marine > Coastal | place: USA: Florida | collected 2016-08-14 | reverse complement strand
GAATTCCTTCTAACAATTTAAATATAGTTATTTACTTCTAAGAAAAGAACTCGTAAAAATCACGTACGTGTAGTATCTGTGTAGATATTACGCATGATAGCAACACAGAGCTCTTGATCTGAAATAAGGTCAAGAGCTTGCTTTTTTGCTGTATAATTCCAGCCAGGGTAATGTTCAATAAAAGTGTTGCCAACACTGTATATATGGGAGTAAATCCGAGCATTTCAAGATAGGGTATAGGGGTAAATGGCAAGACGTGGTAAAATAGTAATGAATTAAAAAATAGGAAAGGTATAAAATGAAAAACTTATCATTTGGTGTTTTTGCTGCAGCTGTTGTTTTGATTTCAACAAATGTAACTATGGGTCATGCTGAAAATTACAGAATATGTGGTATGGGAAAAGAAGCACAATGTTATTCAGAATCTGAAGCAAAAGGGAAAAAACATTGTGGAGACAAGATGAAAGAATCGCTATGTAGAAGTTCTCTTTCTATGGTTAGATCTATGACATAGTTAATTTTATTGTTTTTATTCGTTCCAAGCAACTAGCCCTTTTTTAAGGGCTAGTTTTTTATATGCAGGGTCATGTTCTATACTTTGTTTAACATCTACTAGTGATCCTAAAAGTATATCAACACTTTCTTTAAGATCTTCTTGAAGCTGAAGGTCATCTCCTATGGTGATATTCAGATAAGGAAGTATACCTGATTTTTCAATCAAACCACCCAACTGTATTAATGTTCTGGTTCTTGCTTTTCGAAGAGAGGAGGGAGAATGCTTCATGGATCTGTATTGTTTTATTTCTAATCTTTTTAGAGATTGATTAAGTCTTTTTAGGTCTTCTGCGTCTTTTGTTTTGAAAGGTTTTGGCTGAATTAATCCAGCCCTCCTTTGTTTTATCATCTGCTTTTTCCCAAGTATCAGAAATAATAGAAAGAACAAGCTCTGGCGAGAAATCCTCCCCAAGCCTTTTATTTAAATCATTGTATAAAGACAGCGAAATCTTTCGGGTTAACGCTTCTTTTTGTTTTGTGAGCTTTTCTATTTTCTCTTCAAGGGTTGTGATGCTTTTCATGCAGTCCTCATACGTTAAATCCTCTTATCTTTATACCACAATATCATTCAATCGCCAAGATAGTTTGGCTTTATGCATCCATAAAAACTTTCTTTTATGAGTTTAATAAAAATAACTAATATCCATCTGTCCGAATAACTTGTTAGAGGCGCGCTTATATGTTATAAATAAATTTATAACGAGCGCTTCGTTGCAAGCAACAGTTGTAAGTTATTAAAGTTTTGTTTTTATAAATACAAATTAAGATAAAATATTATTCCTATGGCCATTTACCACCTAAGTGCAAAAATGATTTCAAGATCTAACAGAAGTACCGTTGGAGCAGTTGCATATAGGACAGGAACAAAACTTATCGATAGACAAACAGGAGAATCTTCAGATTATAGAAAGAAATCTGTTGATGCAGTAGATCTGATAGTTGCTGATAATGCACCAGACTGGGCAATAAAACTCAAAGAATTAGTAGATAAAAATAGAGAAATGGGGGTTCAGCATTTTAGTGATTTATGCGAGAGCGCAGAGAAAAGAAAAGACGCACAAGTTTATAGAGAATATGAAATAGCGCTGCCTCGTGAACTGACTGATGAACAGGGAAAAGAACTTGCAAGAAAGTTTATCAAAGAGAATTTAAGCTCTAAAGGTCCCATGTGTTTGGCAAGTTTTCATATGGATGTTGATGATAATGGAGATAGAAAGCCGCACTGTCATATACTAATGACAACTCGAGGAATGACGGAAAAAGGACTGTCTGATAAAAAATTAATAGACTTGAATAGGAGACAATTTCTAGAAGAGTCAAGGGAGCAATGGGCTTCTTGTGCTAATGAGTTTTTAAAACAGCACGGCATAAATGAGACAATAGATCACCGTTCCTATAAAGAAAGAGGGATAGATTTAGTGCCTCAACCTAAGATGAGTTGGGGCAAACGTATGCTTGAAAGTGAGAGGAAGTTTGGGCGATTTGACCATATGGCAAGAGTTGTAAAAGAGTTTGATATGGTGAAAGTTGCAAATCAATATAAAATATTGAGAAAACCGGAGATGATTTTTCAAGTTATTCAGGAAAAAAGAGCTGTATTTGGGTGGGGAGAGGTTCAAAGTACGATAGCCTCTTTTGTTCATGATAGGGGTTTGCAAGAGACAATAAGTAATAATCTTAGAAAATCATCTGATTTGCTCTCTATATCAGATGAAAAGGGAGAAGGTGCATTCACGACAAAAACAATGCGTGATAGAGAGGTTGTAATAGGTGAGATAGCTTTGAAGATGTCAGAGAAATCTCATGTATTTGAAAGCAAAAAGGGGACTCATACAGCTTTTTCAGGGGACCAAAAGATAGCCTTGCAAGAGATGTTGAAGCCTAAAAATCTTGTGTGTATAGAAGGCCCAGCTGGATCTGGAAAAACAACATTGATAAAAGAGGCTAGTCGTTTTTGGGAAGAGGATAATTTAAAAGTATACGGTGTGGCTCCAACAGGTAAGGCAGCTATGAATTTTGAGGGAATACCTGCCTCTACGATACATAGATTTTTAAAAGATTATGAACAGGGGAGATCTCAGTTTAAGAAGGGTTCTGTTTTAGTAGTTGATGAAGCAGGTATGGTTAATACGTCTTGCATGCAGGGGATTTTAACAGCTGCAGATAAACTGGCGTTAAAGGTTGTTCTTATAGGAGATAGTCAGCAATTGCGTCCTGTGGGAGCTGGCAGGCCATTTGATCTTATTAAAGAAAGGCTTGCGGGAGAAAATAGTGCAGAGCTTACCACAATAAGACGTCAGGATTTAGAGTGGCAAAGAGAGGCAAGTTCTTTGTTTTCAGAAGATAAAACTGACAAAGCTTTACAGCTATATTTGGAAAAAGGGAAGGTGAGAGTAGGGGAGGAGAGTTTTGCAAACTTAGATTCCTTGATAGATAAAAAAGACGCTTCATTGATTGTGGAGAGGTTTGTTCTTTCCAGGAAAATGATCGGTCGTATTTATGCTCAGATATTAGAAGATGGAAAGACTTTTAATAATGATAAAGGTATTGGCCATAAAGATTGGGAATCTTATATTTTTTGGAAAGATGAAGCCCAGAAAGCGGGATCTTGGATAGGAAATAATTACAGCCAATGTTTATCCTCTATCAAATCTTTTGAAGTTAATCCTGAAAAGCTAAAGTCTTCTGTTGATGAAAAAGCATGGCAGGCTTTTGAGAAGGGGCTGGCAGAAAGTTCGGCAGCACAATTGTCTAAAGCAGATTTGAGCGTGGAGGCAAGAAGATGTTTGGTGGAAGATTGGAAAGCCTCTTACAAAGTACATAGTAATGATTCTCATTTAGTTCTAGCGGCAACAAATAATGATGTGACGCTTTTGAATAAAGAGTTAAGAATTGCTGCCAGAGAACTGGGTCTTATTGAAAAAGAAGAGAGAGAGTTTTTTGTAGAAAAACCAGGGGGCGATAAACCCGTTTTGGAAAAAAGGTCTTTTTCTTGTGGTGATCGTCTTCTTATAACGCGAAATGACTTTGGTCTTGGCGTTAGAAATGGAACAGTTGGGACTATTAAGGAAATAGAAGGCAAAAACTTAAACGTTACTTTAGATGATGGACGGGATATTCGATTTAGCACAAATCTGTTTAAGCACTTTGATCATGGGTGGGCCATGACCATTCATAAATCTCAAGGTATAACAGTAGATAGATCGTTTCTTTTAGCATCCTATGGTATGGATAAGCATCTTTCAAATGTGGCGCTTACAAGGCATAGAAAAGACGTAAGCATATATGCTTCAAACTTAGAGTTTTGGAATAAGAGTGTTCTATTAAATAGACTTTCTAGCCAAACAGAAAAAGAAATGGCAACAGATAGGGAACATACAGAAACAGTTGTTGCCCCTCAATCTTTTTGGTCCAGGGCAAAAGTTCGCTTTAATAGAGAAACAGGTGCCTTGAAAGGTGTTGCTAAGATTGCTGCAAATGCTTTGAGGGGCTATGAAGCTGAAGCTTCTTCATATGTTCCAGCCTTTGATAAGAATTATACTTCTTCTGAAAAAAGGCTTTCTAACTACGCTTATTTGGGAGCAGGTCCATATATCAATAGAGACCTTGGAATTAAAGTAGACAAACAGGGATATGAGCATATGAAAGAGATAGAGCTTTCTAAACATAGAAAACTTAAGAATGAGCCGTATAGCTCTCCTCAGAAATTGTCTTATGATAGAGACCAGGTTTTGTCAGGGCTTTCTTCGCATGACATTGAAAAACTTGGAGATGCGGCCTTTGGGGCTAAGGTTAAGAAAAAACATGGCTCTTACGAGATGCGTTATGGAAAAAAAGGGTCAACGTCTTTGCAAATATCAGGCCCGAGAAAAGGCATGTGGTTTGATTTCAAAACAAGTGAAGGCGGAGATATCTTTCACTTGGCTATGCAACTTGGAAAAGCAGACTCTTATGGCAAAGCCATAACTTATCTTGGTGATAAAACCGGGATAGAAAAAATAGATATCTCAACTAAAGATCCCAGTAAAGTATCTGTTGAAGAGAAAGCGCTTGATGCTCAAAAACGTCTAAAATCCATAGAACATGCTGGAAAGACATTTATGATGACAAAGCCTGTGGAAGGCACATTGGGGGAGGTGTATTTAAGGGAGCATAGAGGTTATAAGGGTATTATTCCTGAAGATATACGTTTTGCAAACTATAGGCTTGTGGGCGATAAAAAATATCCAACTCTTATGAACTTTGTAAGAGACAAAGAAGGAAACCATACAGGATATCAAGAAATATATTTAGATCCAAAGACAGGTAACAAGGCAACTGATGTAGATATAGGAAAGAGGTCCAGAGGCCTTTGTAAAGGTTCCTCTGTTTTTATACAGTCCAGTTCTAATTCAGTTCTTTTTATAGCTGAGGGTGTAGAAACAGCGTTAAGCCTAAAAGCTGCCGGTATTAAAGGAAATATTGAAGCAGGTCTTGGTCGATATGTATTTAAAAACTTAGAGATAGAGGCAAAAACAGTTGTTCTTGTAGGTGATTATGATGGGCCAAATGCTAAGACGCATGACCTTTTAGAAAAAGATGCTCAAAGCTTAAGAGAAAAAGGGCATGAGGTTTTTATTGTAATGCCAGAATGTGAAGGAGAGATAAAAAAAGACTTTAATGATCTATTAAAGGAGTTTGGAAAAGAAGGCGTTCAAGAAACGCTCTATAGAGAGCTTCCAGAGAACTTGAGAGTCTCTTGCATGAAAGAATATATGCAAGAAAAGGATACATCTCTTATTTTAGATGAAAATTATAGACAATCATATTCTGTAGAAAATTTAAGTTTACAGGAGCTTGCAGAGCAGCTGAAAAGAGAGTCTGATGACCCAAGTGTCCAAAAAGGCTTTGTAAGGGCTGCAGATATCTTAATAGAGCTTAGAGAGCAAAGGGATGAAAATCCAACACTTTATGATAAAGAAATAGCTTTAAAACGGGGAGAATTTGAAGAAACCCGCAAGGAGGAGATAAAAGAAGAGTTAAAAGAAACTCTATTTGATAGTCTGAGCGAACAGAAAAGAGATTTAGGTAATAAAGATATTATTGATATCCAATTTAAAACAGAAATTCTTACCGCTATAGAGGGAAACCTCTATGAGAAAGATCTTATTAATTTAAGAACGCCTCAAGAAGACTATAAACTAGAGGCCTTGAAAGAAGTGAAAGACATATCTTTTAAAATAGATATTATTTCTGAGAAACTTCATTTGGAAGAAACTGTTAATAAAGAGCAATCAAATCTAACAGCAACCTTAATTGTTTGTCATGAATTTCAATATGGGCACGCACCAACAGACGATCAAACAGAGGCATATAAGGATTTATCAAAAACTGTTTGTGAAGAGAGAAAATCTTTATCGTCGGAAGAACAGTATTTAGTGACTAGGGAAGCTCTTCTTTCAAAAGAAGAAAGCAGAAGAGAATCCATTCAAGAAGCCTCTTTAAACCTTAGAGAAGAACAAATAGATATGAAGAAAGATCTAGGTAAAGAGGTTCAAGCCAGCCACGATAAGGGTTTAAGTCGTTAAATATGTATCTCTGGGCATTTTTAACAAATATGCGATATATAACTTTGAGTTTTTAGGGTTATCACAAAAAGTAAGTGAAAAAGAAATAGAAAAAAGCTTAGAAGATAAAGTTAGTAAGCTACTTTTAGAAATGGGGACTGGTTTTGCTTATATGGGGAGACAATACCCTCTTAAAGTAGGCAGTAAAGAGTTCTATTTGGATATGCTTTTTTATAATGTGAAACTTCGGGCTTATGTTGTGGTTGAGTTAAAAGGACGAGACTTTAAGCCTGCTGATGCTGGGCAGCTAAATTTCTACCTTACAGCTGTTGATAGAGAGGTAAAACATCCAGATGATAATCCAACTATAGGGCTCGTTATTTGTAGATCTAAAGATGGTATTGTTGCAGAGTATACCTTGGATGGAATAAGTAAACCTATAGGTGTTTCTGAGTTTAAGCTTAAGGGGGTTTTGCCAGATGCTCAGGATTTTGAGGAAAAACTCCAACTAGAAAAGGACAGAAACAGGTAATATATCATATTATACTTTACACATGTCGTCATATGTAATACCATAAGTATATGATTATTGATTTTAACTGCAGAGAAACTGAAAAGATATGGAGAGGTACCGTTTCTCTGAGTCTTCCACGAGATATACAATCAATAGCTAGAAGAAAATTACGTATGCTAAACAACTCTAACGTTTTGAGCGACTTAAAAAGCCCTCCAGGTAATAGATTGGAGCCCCTTAAGGGAGATTTAAAGGGCTTTTATAGTATTCGTATTAATAACCAATGGCGCATTTGTTTCATTTGGAATAAAGGGAACGTATATAAAGTTAAAATTGTAGATTATCACTAAGGAGATTGTAATGACTGAAAAACTTCCAAATATTCATCCTGGTAAAATTCTCTTTGAAGAATTTATGTTGCCTTATAAGCTTTCTCAGAATCATTTGGCAAAAGATTTAGGTATTTCTCCTCGCCGTGTAAATGAAATTGTCCATGGAAAAAGGTCTATTACTGCAGATACAGCCATAAGGCTTTCCCAGTATTTTGGAACATCTTCTCAGTTTTGGATGGGCTTGCAGGATGATTATGAACTTGAGGAAGCGGCAGCTAAGCATCCTATTAAAGTAGAGAGATTTAATAAAAAAAATATTGCAATGACAGTTTAATTTCAAAAGAGGGAGAGATTCTTTTTATCTTTTTTTTCATACTAGTTTCTCTTATGTAGTAATTTTTTTAAAAGTCATGATCACATATTATAATTTTATTATATAGCCTCATCCTTTTCGACAAAAGGAGCTGCTATTTCTTTTTTAAGTTTCTTAATGGATACTTTTACCTTTGCTGCAGGATAATTGCCAGGTATCTTTAAAAAGCATTCATTGACCGCTAGTTCCATTATTTCTTCTGCCAGGACTAGCTGTTCTAGAGATTTTTGCTGATTTAAAGAAACACCATCTCGCATAGCATGAGCTCCATATGAAATATTCTCAGAAGTTGTTGTCTCTTCTTTTCGTCCAAGATAGGCTGCTATCCACTCACAGGTTTGCCTCTCTGTGGACCTAAAGAATATCTTAGTATTGTAAGTATCCAGCATTGTTTTTGCAACCTCATGACCATATACAGCATTTAACTGTTGTATGTTTTGTATACCGCTTAAAAAGCATCCCCCATATTTACGCAGACGCGTTAACCCCAGCTCTAAAGAAGGAATCTTATTAAGAGTTGAAAGCTCATCCAATATAAACCATATACGCCTGTCAAAACTTGGATTTAAATTCATGGCAAAATGAACCGCAAGATCAAACCAAGCAGTTATTAAAGGCCGCAAAGATGTCATATTAGTACTGTTACAACTAATAAATACCCAAGGTTTTTCATCCTCTTCTGCCCCGTCTTGCAGCCACTCTCTAAATGAAAAATCCCGTCCATCATTTTCTTTGAGATGCTTCAAGAAATCTATATTAGCACTTAACGTAGATCTTATGGATAAGGTTGTTTTTTCTCCTTTAATATCTACATAAGGCGTTGCATCCGTCCCTCTGAAAAAATAATCATATTTTTTGAGATCTGATTTTACCAGAATATTATGGAGTTTCTCTGCTGTTGGGTTTTTATCTTTTGATAAAACTTGCAATCCCGTAGCGAATATTTTAGAAGCCGCTTTAACCCAAAAATCTTCTTGATGTGTTGAAGGTGAGATGCACCCAGTGGCAAATAAGTCATAATCTGTATCACTCTTAAGTTCATTCCAGATGTTCCAATTTGCAGATCTTGCATCAAAAGGGTTTAAAATAATATCTATGCCTTTTCGATAGTAACGCTGGATATAATCACCTGTAACATCAATAACAAGCGCTTTGTCTCCTCGTTCTCTTATTTGTGGTAGGATCGTATGAAAACAATTTGTTTTACCCGCGCCTGTGGTGCCTGTTAAAAGGGTATGTTGAGTTTCTGCATTTTTTAGGAAAGGAACACCATCTAAATTTAGGTCTGATGCTTGTTTGTTTTTACGAAGAAGTTTTACGAGCTTTAGAGGGTCTGATAATTCTGCGCCCCTACTTTCTTTTTTATTAAACTTCTTCTTTCCCCGAAGCATGAAGAAAGCAAAGAGAAAACCACAAGAAGAAATAAACACCAAAAGACTCTGCCAGGCTTTAGATATCAAATGCTCTGTAATATAGACATGCGAATAGTTAACAAGTCGGTCGTTTGCCACATCCCAGCTTTTTTTCTTGATATATCTACCGTCTTCCAGTTTAAACCGCTGCTCCATGGTATACTTAGCTTTTCCAGGCATGGCCGTATAGACATCTGCCTGTATCTTTTCAAGAGCTAAATCCCACGCATAAGGATGCACATCCCAGTAGACTTTAATACAAAAATACGAAAAAGAAATAATTAAGGCCGTATATAAGACAATCTTAAAGTTCTGCATCCGCATTCTCAAACGGTGCATAGATACCTGGCCACCTCTGTCAAAATGTTCTAAAAAACTCATGAAATATCTCCTGTTTTATAAGTGTTAAAATTAATGAACCTCCCCGTATCCCTTGACTTATATAAGGATTTCAGGTACAATATGTCTGTAATTAAGGAAGAAAAATGCTGCAAAAATACAGACAACTTTTTGCTAAATATACAGGACACAAAGTCTGGCCATCTTACTATTCTGTGAACGCTAAGATCCTGGCTTTGGTGTGTGCTGTAAGCACTGGATTCTTCTTTTCTGCGGATGTTGCCATCTTCTCTTTCTTCTGGGCTTTTGCTTTGATAGATTTTACCAATATGGTTATTCTTAAGAGACAAGAAAGCGCTCTTAAAAACCGCAAGGCTCTCTTTAAGAAGTGTGCTATCCATCTTAAAGAATTCGATACCTTGAGAAAGCGTATGGCTATTCTGAGGTTGGGATTTGCACTTGTAATTCCAGCTATTTCTTACTTTGTATTTGGTAGCCTTACGGGATCCATCTTTGTTCTTCCTATATGTTTTATGAGTGTTTTTATCCTGACTGTTTTGACGCTTCCCAAGTTTATGAAAAGAGCCAAAGCTAAAGGGCTTATAACAAAGCCTATTTCTGCTACTCCGTCTCATTGGGGTATAATAGGATATAATGCAGCTGGAATTTTTGTTGGACCTTCCTATAGAACAGATTATAGGTAAAATTAAAAACATCTATTATTCCTTTCCTATTCCATTTTTAAAAAGCTTCGATTTGTGATTGCTAGAATCCTCATCTAACTTATTTTCCAGATCTTCTATTCTGTCGCTAACTTGGTTCATTAAGTTTGTTGTTCTTGATTCAGTACTTTTATCTAAAGAGAAAGCTTCTCCAAAACCCTGACTTTCTGCAGAAACAGTGCCTTGTGGTGTTGGACTGCTAAATCCAGATTTAGCCTCTTTAAACTGACTTTCTAAACCTGAAGATGTAGTTGATGGATTAGAACTTGTACTACCTGTCCCCACAGATGGACCTGAATAACTTGGAGCCGATGCATTGTATCCATGCTTTTGCAAGAATTCACCAGGGTTTCTTGTTTGCTCTTCTATGTAGCGTTGCTGATAGCCAAGCGCTAGGTTGTCATTACGGCTTAGAATGTGCTGCGCTGCCTGGATACCCATTCGCCCTTTGTTATTACCAGGAGCTGGCTGCGTTTGAAGCCAGTTCACAAACCCTTGGTTCATATTTCTATTAATAGAGCTGCCATGTTGCTGAACCCAGCTGGCTGATTTTGAGTAATTCTCAGCTTTTTGGTGATTAACAGAATAAGCCTCTCTTAAAGAGTCTGCTTTGTCAGAGGACTGATTAATACCTTTGGTATAACGGCTGCCCATATCATCTGTAGCACTCAGTCTTTGATCTTTAACAGCTTGTACCGTATGGTCCAGTGACTTATTTAATCCTGTTTGTTCTACAAAATCTTTAGCTTTACCAAAAAGTTCTCTATCTGATTTAGATGTTTGAATGTTTCCTTCTAAGGAGCCTTTTGCTGTTATTCCACTACCTAAAAGACTAAAACCTACACTTCCTTCTACACTTGCTCTTGCAATTGCCTGAGCAGCTTTATCGTATGTAATGCTGTTATCCTTCGCAAACTTATCCGTAAGTTGATGTACTTTAGAAAGCGACTCTCTATCTGATACGCTTTCAGACGTCACACTGCTGGTACCACTATTTTCTGATCTTGCTTGGTGAGCACTGAGATCAGAGACTTGTCGGTAGGCCTCTGCCTGACTTTGTGCCGATTCTATTAATTGACTTTGGGCCAGAGACTCTGTTTTAGAGCCCTGCTCTGACAAAGACGTACTCATGCTTTCTGACATGTTAATATCAGATCTTAGTTTAGAGTTGCCGATTGTAAGTAGGTTCTCTCCATCTGAGGTAGTGGTACGACTTACCATACCATTGCTAACTGTACTATAGCCAGTGGCAAGACTTGGCGCAAAGTTGTGCTGTCCGAAATTTGTGTTTCTGGCTTGAACCGTGCCTTCTGTAATATTCCCAAAGCTGTAGTTACCCGATAGATTCTCCTCTGCAGCTTTTGATGCAGCCGCTGTTGTAGAACTTGCCATATGTCCTGCTAAATGCACGAAGCTTGCAGCGCCCCCCTTAACAAGGGCATAGGAAAGCGAGGCAACAGACAGCGTTAGAAATCCTGCCTGGGCTGACATATCGGCATGCAGATCGGTAAACCCTATACTGCTTGCAAGTGATATGCCATCTGGCGACATGGCATGAAGATGTGCGGCTCCTTTGTTGGAAGCATACGCATTTACAAGGAAGTTAAGCACAGCATAAAGAGGTGGCCATAAACTAATCCATAGAAGAAGGCCTACCCACTTGCTTACAAAAGTCCATCCTTTTGGCAGCATAGCCATGGGAACGATAAATATAAAAGATACGTAAATAAGTATCTCCATAACGTTCTTCATAGCCAGCAACTTCTTCATAGCAATAGCAAACGTTGTCTGCTGAGACATCCTTTGATGCAAATAGGCTTTTTTAGCGGCAAAGCTTGTAGGGTTACCATATTTAGCACTCTCTGCATCTGCGGTATCTTCCACAGCGCTTAGCATGATTTGCTGGCGCATAATATCGGCAGCACTGTTGGCCATGCCTGTCATATACCCATAAGATATAGGCAGGAACTTTTTAAGTTCAGCGCCTGCATCAATCATAGGTCTGCCAGGCCTTGGTTTTGAGCCAAAAAGCATCCCTCCAAAGTAGGAAAAGGCATTCTCCACTTCCATATCCAGATAGGGTTTAAGACGTGCTGTACCTGCCCTGCAAGTGAGGATCTCACTTGTCTTGCCAAGGCCTGGTTCTTTAAACAAGAAAGATCTTGCAGGCGAAGGATTAGCAGAAGCAAGGGCCCATATGTTACCGCTATGCTTTAAATCGCGCATAGTGTATTTACGCCCAATAAGCGCATCGTAGAAGATGCACTGGTTAACATACGAGCGCATGGTGTCTTGAAGGTCCGGATCTGTAATTTTAAACTTTGTACTGTTTAGAATGAGGTTGGAAGCAAACAGGGTTCCTGTTTTGTTATACTGCAGCTCCTGGGGCGCTGAGAATACTGATTCTATTCTTTGCGTGATCCTGTGAGAGATCGTTGAGATATTGCCAGCAACCATGGCAAGTCCCCAAGGAACATGATCTACTGTTATGGGCGGCTGCAGGTTTGTGGGGTCTTTAATATGCACCCGGGCAGTTGGTGCAAACAGGAGTGTAAGACTTAAATAAAAAGGAACAAGCCAGCTTTTAAAAAACTGTGTTTTGTCACCATAGAGCATGAAGGCAACTGACCACATGAGACCCAGTGACAGACCCATATAAATAAGTGATTTATAGATAGTACCCGTTTCAGAGTTTACAAGAGAGGCAATAGCGTTAAAGACTTCGCCCATAACTTCTTGGCTGCCATAAGTGATAATTGTATATTCCATGGATTTAGATTCCTGTTTTCCTATTCATGTTATTTTCCTCCCTCCAGTAGACCGTATTTAGCGGCCACATTCTTTGTGTTCATCTTCAAGTGATTAATGAAGCCAAAGACTTTTTCTAGCTGCTTGTAGTTAGACATACGCTCTTGGTTAACACGGCCTCTTGCTTCATAAAGAGCCTTGGTAAAGTCTTTAATATACGTATCGTCCACCTGGGCCTTCCTTAAGTTAGCCAGGCTCTCTTCAACCACATCCAATATCTCGATAATGTAGTGATAGATAATGTCTGCTGCAGCTATATCAGCAAAAGCTGCCACATCCATGGGCGCGCCGCCTTTTCTATAGACAACAAGGTCATTTAATGCTTTGTAAAAAGGAAGACTCATACTGTTAATGAAAGCAACTTCCTCTTCGCTAAGAGGGTTATCTTCTAAGATTTTGTGTTCAATAGACCGGAACATATCTTTAACTCTCTCAACAAAAGCAGCAGCTGCTGGTATTTCTACTTCTTCATAAGAGACATGCAGGCATTTTTCATCCTGGCATTTATATATATAAGCTGCCCCGCCTTGCATTAAAGCTTTGAGTACAGAACTCTTACTTGCCAGAGATGTCTTCATCTGGACGCGCCGATCTTCTCCCTCAACAACAGCTATGATCGTTCCTGATAAACTCATAAAGAATTCTGCTAAGTTTCTGTCGGATCTTAAGAAGTCATTTTGTTGGATAGCCTCCCAGGCCAAGTTAAAGTCTTCACCCAGCATATGTTGGTATTTAGGATTGGCTCTGCCGGCCCGAATAGCTTTAGTTCTATCGCCGCCAGCCCCGCAGCCTTGTTTTGCCGAGGCATAGTCAGAAAACCCTCCATAAGAGCCGTCTGTTCCAATCATTGTACAAAGATGACGGTTGGCAACCTCTGACTTTGGCAACATAGCGCCCATAGTGGTTGCGGCAAGTTCACAAGAGTTAATGTTGGACTGGTTAATCTTTTGGGCCAGATCATTTAGCTCAGTTACTATGTTTTTAATCTGAGGCGAGAAGGTCTCTATGGCAAGGAGCATAGCATAACTTGCTGCATTGGAACCAACAGTACGCAAGGCACGTACCAGCTCTTGGGCGCTAATAAAAGACATGGCACCAAGGTGCATATCAATACCGCCGCAGCCGGCTCTATACCCTGGAACCTTAATAGAAGCAAGATTGGCATTGTGAACCGTATTTCTAACAAACATATTGCCGCCCGTGAAAAAGCCAGCTGATTGATCTTTATAAGCCCCTGCAGCACTTACATTAGAAGAGGCACCCATATGCTTGAAAAAATGCATCATACTGTCGCTTACACCGGCATGCGTCATGCCTGTAAAACTCAAAAAAAGAGGAAAGATAAAAAATACGCTTTTCTTTAAAAAAGTAATAAATATATTTCTCGGCATCACATCTCCCCACTTTGCATAAGTACATCAAGGCGTTCCTCTATCTTGTCGATAGCACTCATACCAACACTTAATATCAAGACCTTCCCTGAAGCTGGATCAACAGCCATAAGTGTTGGCAGGGACTTAACTTGAAGATTCTGGGCAATGCCATTGTTGGGCTTTGCATCTGGAAATTCCTTCACGCTGCCGCCATCTAAAGAGATAGCCAGGACGTCCCAGCCATATTTTTCAGAAAACGTTTTTACAATCGGCGCAAAGCCATGACAGTACGAGCAATTGCCCGCAAAGAAAAAGAACAACCCATAGGTTTCTGAGAGAGCTTTTATCTTGGCCTCTAATCTTTTTTTCTTCTCATCAATGGCTATATGCCTTGCTGCCTGCATGGTTGGATGTTTAACTGTATAGTCCAGCTCATTTGGATTTTTAAATAGGACCTCAAGCCATTTTTTTGAGAAGAGCTCTGACCTATCCATCATCTTTTTTTGAGCTGTCATATAGTTGTAAATATTCTGGGAAGTTGGCTTTGCAAGAGCAATATGCTTCTTATCCTCTAAATCCTTTTTTACCCCCTCTACATAAATACGGGCTTTTTCTGCAGTAGTTTGTTTCTCCTCTTTTTCTTCCTTTTCTTCTTTTTGAAAAACAGGATCTTCATACCAAAACCAGCCCCTTGCCTTCTCTTCATAGAAGGAGGCATGTGTTTGTGTAAAAAACAAAGTAGAAAGGACAGCTATCATTAAATATCTCATATGCTTATCTCCCCTTGCTTGAATGGTGTTGTCATGCCTTGAACACGGTCACCTATACGCTGTGTAATAGCGCCAGGATTTGCCGGCTTAACTTTGGCGGCAATGTCTGCAAAAAGCTCAGAAAGATCCAACTTGTCAAAGTTAATACGAGCAATCTCTTCCACAGAAAGACCTCTGCAGTTTGGATGCTCTGGATTTCCCCATCCTATGCCAAGCTGAGCTCTTCCTTGCTCATGGACAATGCGTGACAGTTTGCTTGGAAAGCAGCAATAAGAGCGTTTTTTCTTGAGGCAGCCAATGGGTTTGAGCTTGTGAGCACAGTACGTGCCAACCTCAACGCAAAGATTTCTTCCGCGCTTTTGTGCAAGATCTTTCTCCTCGCCGCTGCAGCCAGCAATATTCATACTAACGCCCCAGCCACCAGCTTTAACACAGCAGCTCTTAAACTTTCCAAAGGCAATGGTGCATTTACCGCTGCCACCATTAAAGATACTAGGAAGACCTTCTGCAGAGCCCTGTCTAATATTGTCTTGTACCTCTTTTAAGATTTGCAGTTTTGCAATGGCATCCGCCATTTCTGTATTGGAGGCATAAGGTGCTATAGATCCCGCGTGTAGAGGTATATCCGCCTCTGCTTTTCTGTGTACCTTTCTTTTAGATACCGGACACATATACGTCTGATCCCAAAGAACACAAGTGTCACCTTGTTTTGTCTTGCAGCGTGATCCTACTTGATAACACCCTTGATCTCGAAGAGGGCGGCAGGCGGAAGTTGCGGCAGATCCGCATTCAAAGGTTAAGCGGCGTCTGTACCAGCCCTCTTCCACATCTTTTGGTTTGCTTTCACGTGGTATAGGAAGGTGTGTTGTATCCACCAGTTTACACTGACCTTTAGCTACCTTTTCTTTAAGGTAATCACATCCCGTGCCAATACCTATCTTTTTTGCCGGTTTCTCATGAACAATAACAAGGTCTATATGAACATCCCATTTAACCGGTCGCTTATAATTTCCACCATAAGGCGTTTCAACAAAAAGATTGCCATTTATTGGATTAAAGTCTAAACGCCGCGCCGGACCACTTGGTTTGCCATCCAGTGTATTTTGTACGCTCACAACATGGCCGCCCTTAATAAGATGTATTTTATCTTTTGGAAAGTGACCAGATGTAACACCCGGGCTTGTTCCAGCCTCTCTGTTTAGCCGCGTCCCACTATAAACATTATAGTAGATGCCATACGACCCTCTTTGCGTAAAAGAAAGATGAAGATGCATGGGATGATCTTTCCGCTCGGGTGGAAGTATCTCTACGATTGGCTCTTCCACACAAGAAGTTCGAGAGAGACCTTTTCCCTCTTCGCACATAACTTCTTTTTCTTCTTCTATCTCTTCGGAGATAAATACGCCTGCTTTTAGAAAAGCTTCTGGGTTTTTTACAGCATCCTTAGCCCCTATAGCAAAAGGATCATCTTCATGAACAATAAAGTAGGGCCTATCCTTTGTGGTTTCGTTCATAAACTCTATGGCAGGAGCTTTGCTGGAAAGCCTCTGGGCAATAGCGCCATCTAAGTTAGAGCCCCCTGCAAGACCAGCCTCTGAAGGTGCTCCCTCTACAATACCGGGCATACCTGCAACAGTCTTGCCTTTAAGGGCATTGTAAGGTGCCTTAAAACTTGCAATATCTTCACAAAAGCCTAAAGTTGGCACGATAATTAAAACAAAGGCTATTTTACATGACCATTTACCAAGTAGACCCAGATGTAGACGAAACACTAGAAACCCTTGCAAAAGCCACAAAGAAATCCAAATCTTGGCTTTTAAGAGAAGCTTTGGATGATTATGTTCACAAACATTACAAAAAAGCAGCGTCATCTTTTTCTGCCTCCAAGTCTGTGAAGTAAAATACCTGCTGTGCTTGTCTGGCCAGTTTTAGACGCTTTTTCCAAAGCAAACGCTAAAGAGATATTGCCAGCTATCTTGTCATGCAGTGACACGTGCTCTTTGTTGTAGGGTTTTTCTAAAATCACAAAAGTTGGCACTTGCACAATTGAAAAATCTTTAAACAACGTAGGATCTATCCATACACTGGTACCAAGTTCTTTAATATAATGAGACGTTTCTTTAAAAGAGTTATTAATAAGCCCCCTAAAAACAAGAACACCGCCAACCTTATCGGCCGACTGTTGTAGGTTTCTAAGCGTTTGCAAGGGCATAGAAGAGCTTACAAATATCAACACCAATGGCTGTTTAGAAGCGGTGGGTGTAACACTTACAGAAGAAGATTTACAAGAAGATTCGGTTCCTTCAATAAAAGATCGTACTTGGCATGTTGTTTGAGCTTCCATAGCCAAACCTACTTGCTGAAATCCCCCAAATGCATATACTACAAAGAAAAAAAGAAGCTTTTTAGGGAAGGTATAGGGAGATTTAGATGATTTATATTCATTTAGACCAACAAATGGAAGATAAACTAAATACCATTGCAAATAACTCCAACAAGACAACACTTTTTCATATAAAAAAAGCGATTGCAGAATATATTCGCCACCACGAAGAGGTCCAAAAAGACCTGTTTCGCGATTATTAAATATAGAATTTATTAAGCGTATAATCATAATAAGCAGCAGTTCCTTTTTCTCCAGATTAAGTACCCAAAATCTTCCCCTTTTTGAGGAATACTCTTGCCCAAAGACCATATCTGGTCGCTTCTTCCAAGGGGATGACAGCCAGGCCTTCTATTAGTTGGCGAGGGATAGGTCATCTGCGTTTTGTATTGAGATTTGCGCATGATTGGCATGGGGTACTTCCCGCAAAGACCCGAGGCACCCATATAGCCCATGAGGAGGCCTTCTCTGTGTAGCTTTGCCATGAACCTGCCGGTTGCCAGAAGACTTGCTTGGATACCACTGCTGTGAGCTGGGATCGAGCCTGTAAACGGATATAAACTCCCCTGACATCCACCACACCAGAAAAATGCATCGTTACCAAAGCCAACAGAGGCCATACCACAATCTGCCGCACAAGCAGACTGCGCTATAGGATTGCCAAACAATACCGCCTCCGGGTTTAAAATAAAGCTTAGCTCATCATCTCCCCAAAGAGGATCCAGTTCTGTAACATAAGCCACATCAAAGCTGGATTTTTCAAGGCAGGCAAAATCAAGCAAAAGTTCAAGCCAGTAAAGTATGGGAGATACATACCAATGCACCTGATAGAAACTATGGCGCATATTGCCTTTGTTTGTATGGCCAACTGTTCCATGACCGCGAACTTGGTGGCGAGGCCCTAAGTAAATACCGCCAAGGTTTACCATGCAATAAGGCTCTCTTGTCACATCCACAAGCCGTACCGGCTCCCAAAAAGAAATCGGAAGCCCAATGCGTGGCAAGGGATCTTTACAGTAACAAACAGGCCGGCGTGGATTTGACGTGTCATCACTGCCGCTTGCCACCTTAATACCACTAATCGTTATAGGGAAAATGCAAGACCAACAGATATCCGTCACAGGATTTACAAATCTTCCAACACAGTTTGCTCCTGATATTTTTGTATAGGCTATGAAACAAAGAAGGAAAACAGCAGCTACTTTTTTCATGGTAGCCTCACTGTTTCTAATTTGAGGGTATATCCCTCTTGTGTAACAACTGTAGGTACAGCACGCAGGTTAAACTTCTTAATGAGAACGCTCGCTTGATCAAAGTACACAGGATTTTTCAGGTCCTCTTCCAGCCCAATAGGATTGCCTTCAACTAAAATAATCTTTACAGGCTTGTTGGTTTTAAAACCTTTTAGCCAAGCAACTTGATCTTCATCATTAGCATTTAAGAAGATCAACGTTTTATTAAGAGCAACATGCTTCAAAGGATTAATTGTTGTCCCTTTTTGGGCAAATACCCTCCCCTTGTCATCACTCAAATCTCTGCCAAGTACATATGTTGGGTCATAGTAAGAAACTGTCGTTTCTGTAGCTCTTGGCAGTTTAAAGCCAGATACAGGTGCCTCAAGACGCTTCTTAGCTTTTAGTATTTGTGCTTGCTGAAGCTTCTTTAAATTACCACCTTGAGTCTTTTCTATAGCTCTTTTTAAGATCACCTCTTGCAGGTCTTCTTCCACAATTGAAAAAGTCGTACCCCAGACACCAAGGTCCTTTGCTTCAACATTTGAGAGCTGTATAGACATCAGAAAACTCATAAAAAAGACAGGTTTTATAATTCTCCAAGAGGCTCTTGGAGAATTTACAAATCTTAATCTCTGGATGTTTTTAAAAAGAGATATCATAACAAGACAAAGCTCCTGCCAACTACTGATGAAGTTGGTATCAAACCAAAGCCTTCATAGCGGCTGTCATAAGATCGCCTATGAATACCTCTTACAAAGAGATAGCCTTTGGGTATAGTCTGTCCCTTAATAGGAGAGAGCTTGTACGTCTTTCCATCTTTTTTGAATTTTTTCTTTAAAAGGAAGGGATATTGATCTACGAAGATCATATCTTTTGAACCTGCAATCTCTGCGCCCTCTCCTGCCACAAGTTTTTTAGTGTAGTACGCCCCTCCCAAATGCTCTGTGTTATGATAAAACGTGACAATATCGCCGGGCTTAATAGGCAAACCTTTAATCGTTAAATACAGCCGGTGATCACCCAAACTCTTGGATTTAACCCAGTGTATCTGTGTTGCTTGTGTTAAACCCAGAACAAATAAAGCTGCTAAAGAGGCTATGATCCATTTTTTCATGAGCCGTAGATCCTTTTCGCTACAAGTTCTACAGCCCTGTCCATTGGCTCACCTTTTTCGATAAGCTTTTGCACCGCCGCAAATTCATCCGGCTTGGTGGAGTATAAAACTTTAGAAAAGTTATCTAAGATAAGACGGCCAATAGCGTAGCCATGGGGACCTGTAATCATGATCTCGGCATATTCCCCTTGCTGTGTTTTTACGGATCGAAGGAGGGATTCCATATAGTTGTCCATAGACAAACGCTTGGATACTTTAAGCTGATCTATAGATTCTTTCTTTTGAGATAGAAGACACAAGTAATCAGAGTTATCAAAGGCTGCCTGTGCCCCTGGATTTGCATAGAGGTCGTTAACGGTTTGCGTCCCTATAACCAAAGAGCCATAGTACTTTCGAAGACGCCTTGCCGCTGTTTCTATAAAAGCGCCAGATTGCTTGGATCTTAACATATCCCAAGCTTCATCAAGAATTAACGCAGCTGGCGTTTGACGGTCGCCCAAATATAGCTGATTGGTAATCTGCATAATCATCATTTGAACAATGACGGCCTGCAGATCCTTCTTTTCTTTAAGCTCTTCCAACTCAATAACTACAAGCTTGCTTGTCAGATCAACGTTTGCATCTCCCTCAAAAAAACGGCCATAAATACCCTTTTTAGTATAAGGATAAAGCTTCTTGGCAAGTGTTTGTGATATAGAGTCATCTTGGCTCTCCAGAGCCTTTACTACATCAGAAATAGTCGCCTTGTTTTGTTTTGCTTCCCACGCCTCGTGGAGTGCTTTTTCCAGCTGGGCATTTTCAAGATCTGATGTTCCCTCTTGGGGACTTGCCATTAAGCTAAGGATGGGCTTTAGCATACTTAAGTTATCAACCACCTCATGACCATCCCCCTTTGGAAAGTGTGTAAAGGGGTTAATACACACCGGCGATTTAACAGAAAACTCAACATATGACCCGCCATAGAGTTTAACGGTCTTTTCAAAGCTTCGACCAACATCTAGAACAAAAGCTCTACCGCCATTGCCAAGAATGGTCGTAAGAAGCTCTTGCATGAACACAGATTTTCCAGAGCCTGAACGTCCTACAACACAAGTGTTATAGTTACCAGATCTATTATCGAAAGGATTCCAAGTAAACATCTGGCCGCGTCTTCCCTGAAGTAGCATGCCGTTACTGCCAGTTCCTTTCCACTCGCCCTGCATAGGCAGAAGATTGGCTGACTCAGAGCTTACCGTTGTTTTAACACGCTGAAGACCTTGCAGCTCTTTCATATACCCATCTCCCAGACAAAGAGGAAGGGAGCTTATAAAGATCGGCGCATGAATGTATTTCTCAGCAATAAGACGCCACTCTTTCGAGCGAAAAAGACTTTTAAGAATTTGTTCCTCTTCATAAGCTTTTTTTGCATTTGATAATAAAACAACATTGAAGGTTGTTTTAACAAATCGCTCGCCTTGGCTCAGCTGCTCTGTTAAAAATGAGAGCTCTTTAGACTGTTTTACTAAGATAGGAATTTTCTTGCCGATTTTTGAGCGGGCTTGGGCTTCCACCCAGTCTTCCCTCGTTTGAACACGGGCCTTGGTCATATCTTGTGAGGGTATCGTCACTCCATAGTGCATCATGAAAGGTGATTTAATCTGCATAAGATCTCGGAACTGATCGCCGATAAGCTCACCCATAGCATACAAAGACCAAAGGTCTGGTTCATTTTCTATACCAAAGCAGCGTATAACAGTATCGTCCAGCAAAAGACCGTCATGGGTTACCTGAACAGCTTTACCTTTAAGCTTAATCTGGCTTTTTAAAGACTCATATTTATTCCACTTTTGATCTTTATAACTATCCGTTTTAGCATCAAGCATACCTCGAATGAACTGAAGAAGGTGATCTGCTTTCCAGATTTTTACATTAACGGCCAGAACTTTCAGGGCTGACTGTACTTGATCTCTAATATTTTGTATTTTCTTCTCTTCAACAGGCGAGACGGGACCACTGCATTTCTCACTATAAGAAATAATAACGCGGTAGTTTCTTGCAGGCAGCTTTCCACTATAGCCTTTCCAAAACTCTTTTCTGTGAGCGGCAAGGCCTTGTAATACTTCTGGCGCTTCTTGTTTTGCCTCTTCCCACGTCTCTAAAATAGAATCAATATGTGGATCTGCCCACAAAAGAACTTGAAGCGTACTTCCCTCTTCCAGCACGGTCTGAAAAAGTCCCTGCAGCTCTCTTTGCATCTCTTCTGTTGATCCCACAAGAGGTATTGTTTCAAGCACAAAGCCCACAGAGTTTTCATTGTAGAAAAGCCCCGACTTCTCATCAAACTGCTCATACGGAAACAAAGAGCTAAGGCTATTTTCTTCAAACAAAGATTCCAACTGCTTTCGACCAGGTGATTCAACACCAAGTCCAAAGTCTGTGCGCTCACCAAGCCAGCCCGTTACCTTCTCGCCAAGATTTGCAAGTGCATTGATCATCTCTTATCTCCAGCATCTAGTGTTGGAACCCAATGACCTTTTTGCACCACCATGTACATATATTTAGGGCCGTGATAAACGCCGTCCTTGTCCTCATAGCCCGATATCCAAACTCTTTGAACCTTCTCAGGGCTACGGGTCATCTTGCCAGATAAAAACTTCTGGGGAAGATTTGCCTCTAGTAATTCTGAAGTTGAATCTTTATGTTGAGATTCCTCTGACAATGAAGATGTGGTAGAAGACTTTTTCTCTAACTTCCCATTCTCATGCATTTCATTAATTTGACTGAGTGATTTGCATGAAATGCCATTTACCGGGTCACATTCAAAATCTGTCTTGTAAACACTACAAGCATTGAGAAAGCAAAGAGAAAACAAAGCCATTGCCCTCTTTAATCCCCCTACTTTATTTATATTTTTTCCTGTTTTTTGCATTTTTTAGTCTCCCCTAAAAGTTTTGCTAAAAGTTCTGTATGTATTCCTTACTCTGTTCTTGAAATTGAAGCTGTTCTACAGCTTTGTCTCTCTTTGCATCACGCACCTTTTCTAAAGTCTCTCGAACTCTTGTATCTCCAAAGTTTGTCCCCTCAGTAAAGACAATATCTACTTTTCTCCCTGCAGATACTTGGATAACAGGTTGCAACTGTTCTGCTCGTTTAATGTAAAAGTCAGACATCTTGTCCAGGGCTTTTCCAGCGCCAGCTGAAGCGCCGGCGGCACCCAACTGTTTTGCAGATAAAGAGTTTGTCTGCCCAAATGGTGATACAGGAAAAACAGCTTTTGTTTGCTGCGCTCCTATAAAGCTTGAAGCGCCACTTAAAAACCCACTAAAGAAAGCATTTTGCATCATCTGCGGAGATTTATCGGCAACGATACCTCGAATGCCAGCTTTGCCATCTTCTCCAGATACGTATCCTGCTATTTGCGTCTCTATTATCTCGCCGGTTTGTTTTTCTGTGCATGTAAGCTTTTCTACACGAACAAAGACACGCTCTGACGGCAAATCACCAACAGCCGCACCGATAATATGACAGCCTTTCAAGTCCATCTTAAAAGAGCGCGGCAATGTTCCTTTATCTGTGACCTTTAAAAGCACAGGCCGCGGATCTGCAGCGGCTTGAATAGAAGTAGAAGCATCTACACCGCTAAGCAGTATACCCTTGGCAAAACTTCCCGCAGGCACTCTATTGTCCGACGTTTTAATCTTCTTTTTTGTCTTTTTAGAAGTGGCTGGCCTTGGCTTTAAACTAAGCTGCGTTTTAGATATTTTACGAACCTCTGGCTGTGAAATAATCATGGCAGGAGATCCTCCCAGGCTTTGTGTAAAAGCTTTCGCCGGCATGATAAATCCTTTGCCTGAGCTTCTAGCAGCGGCAAGCTGGGGCAATATATCAGGTGTTTCTACACTATCTGCCCTCTTTTCTACAGCAGGCGGTGCATAGGTTTTTTCCGCAGTTCTCTTTGCTGAAGCTTTAATACTTTCTTCTAAAAGCTTTTCCATCTGGTCAATCTTCTTGGAAAGGATTTTATTCTCACTTTCCATGCGTTCTATCCAGATTTCATGGGGCTTTAAGTGCTTGCCAACTGTATTAATATTGGTTTCTTTGATATAATCTTTCTCTTTTACAATTGGCTTGTACTCAGCATCTGTAAAAACCTGTGTCATGAGCCAAAGAAAAGCCGCCATTCCCAAAGCACCGCCAATACCTGCCAGAAGAGTTTGTTTTTTCTTTATCGTGAGTTTGCTTAAATATTTTTTCATAGCTGCCCCACTATATAAACATGAGCCACTTCACCTGGAGATAAAACACTATTGCTCATAGCCACAGCTCTTACACCGGCCCTAAAAAACTCTGTTTCTTTAAGAGATACAGGCTTGTCTGTCTTATTCTTTAAAACAGACGTCTGGGCATACAGACGTCTAAGCATATATGTTTTTGTTTGCTGTATCGTAAGAGTTGCAGGCGCATGAACTTTCAGACTCCCCTCTTCAAATCTTTTGGGTACACGCCTTTGAAAAAGGGCTCTCATAAGCTTCTTAATTTTTTGAATGCTTAAAACTTTGAGTTTTTGAGTGTTTGAGTTTATGAATTTTAACTCATTTGAGTTTTTACTCATAAACTCATTTTCATCTGAAGCTGATTCTATACCTTCAGAAATACCAGCTACTTTTAGCATAATGCTTTTATTTTCTATATTGGCTGGTGTTAAATGCAGATCTATGCTTTTACCATTCTCACTAACAATTGTTATCTGAAATGGCTCTTTGTCTTTAGGCTTTAGAAAAACCTGACCCAATTGTGGTTCTTGCTCTAGAATATACCGCTCCTCTTCTCCATAAATGGACGAGATACGGTCTTTTACCATGCCAATGCGGGTAACACCCTTTCGAGAGATTTTAACCTTTGAAAGGCCGTTATTTTTAACTATGATAGGGTTTGAAGCATGTGCCTGGAACACGACCATTAAACAAAAAGCTGAAAACACAATATATCTAAACATTTTTCTGCTCCAAAATTAAAGAGTTCAGAAAAATACGTCCTTTAAGAACTAGTGTTTTTAGGACAAATGTCTTCTCTTCATCTGATATGCGCTTGTTGCCAACAAAGGTGGCAAGCGCACCAACTATTCTAACAGTTTTACCGTCTTTAAGAACTTTGACAGATCGCGGTTTAAATAAGGTGCTGACATTGTCTTTTTTAAGCCTTTTAGCCTCATTCATTAAATGAGATTTTACAGCCCCATATTTTGTAGGATAGACATGTTTTAAGAGTGTTTTGTGATGATATGCTGCACTTGAAGGTGTTGTATCCAGAGCCAGGTGCAGAAAGTACGTAGACATCTCTTCTAGATAGGTTGGATCTACCGAATTGTTCTCAATCCAAACCGCCTCTTTAAGTCCGGTTGGTACGATAATAACTTTCTCATTTTTAAAGATTAAGCACAGTGATAAAAATATGTTTGAAAGTAGTAAAACTGCACTAAGACCTACCCACATAGATTTAGATCTGCTAAGTGCATTATATCTTTTGTTAAATAAATTCTTCCTCATCCGAAATACTCCCTAATATACGAAAGTGGTAATTTTTTAAAACGTTTTGTTGGCGGAAAATACCAGTACAGCAAGGGTTGCAGTACTTTCTTTCCGAATCGTTTTTTAAGTTCACGAAGGAGCCAGTAAGAGCCCAGGCCCACAATAATTGCTGAAAAAGGTCGTCCAAACCCCACACCCAACACCAAAGAAGGTACAATAAGGGCAAAGGCTTCATCTATTGTCCATTTTAGGATACGCAGCGGATCGTCAAGATGATGGAGCAACCTATGTTTATCCATAGACTTGCTCATGACCTACACCCCTATTAGCGCTCCAAAAGTTCCCTGTATCCAGGTCGTCATCATATTAACTAGCAAGCCGCCAGCTATAGCGATGATGAACCCCATGAAGTTTTGTCTGAAGATTGAAAGGGCTGCTGATATACCGCAAACGGCTAAAAGACCGACGCGGAGAAGACCGCTAGTAACCAGTGATTCTATCTCGCCTATTTGATCACCAAATACGGTGACTTCCCCGGCAGATGCAAGGGCTGGTAGTAATATACCTGTTGTTGTTAAAATGAGTCTCGCTAATTTGATTTTCATGAAATCCTCCTATTGAGCGACGCCTCTATTAACGGGTGGAGGACAGGGAGGAGGATTGCCCCCCACTCCTTAATAGAGACTTTAGTTTTAGCAAATCGACGCAGATCACCCTGTATGACAAACGCTTTGCATAAAGTATCTTGAAAAGGAGGACTAAATAGCTTAGAATCCAAATTGCAGTTATGGGTTGGGCTTTTTAGTCCAGCCTTTTTCTTTTCCTGTATTTTCCTTTTTGATCTGTTTTCAAATAAAATGTCTTACTGACAAGTAAGATGGTATGCCTCTACTTTTTCCTTGTCAAGAAAATAATAATATTATTTTATTTGAATTTTATTATTTTCTTATAAAATTTAGTATTATCTAATAATTAAAATAATGTTGACAAAAAATACATATTAAAACAACACTATGTGTACATCTATTAAATAACTCTCATAATTTAGAAAGAGGAAATCCTTTATGGATACAAAGAAACTTGAAGCTTTTTTTACTGTTGCCAAGCACGCTTCATACTCTAAGGCAGCAAAGTTAATGTTTGAAAGCTATTCTACAGTTAGAAACTGGATAATTTCCTTAGAAAAAGAACTGCAAGTTTCTCTTTTTACCGTTCAAGGAAAAAAACTTTTAATTACAAAGGCAGGAGAAGACTTCATGCCTTATGCTAGAAATATTTTAGAATATTCTGAAAACAATCTTTCTAAATTCAGCGGCTCTCAACATAATATGGAAGGAAAGTTTACTATTTCTACCAATCACGATATAGGGAACCTTTGGCTTACAGAAGCTTTAGAAGAGTTCCTTTTGGAGTACCCTCAAACAAATGTTGTTATAAGATCCTCTGAAGATGAAATGCCTTTTATGAACAATTCCTCTGATGTATATATAACCACTAATGACTTCAGCAGAAATGACATCATACAAGATGTCCTTTTGGAATATACTATGAACCTTTACGCTAGTGAATCTTATCTAGAAAAAGAAGGCACACCTAAAAATATTAAAGATCTAAAAAATCATAGGATGGTTGGCTTTGAAACAACAATCCCCCACCCTTATGAGAACATTAATTGGCACTTAAAATACATGCCAGAACATTTTACATTTTATGTTTCAGTTAATTCCAATATTTCAATACGTCAATTTGTTGAAAAAGGTATTGGAATTGGATCTGTTTCACAATTTGAGGCAAAAAAAAGCAAGGAAAAGCTTGTTAAGATTCTTCCAAATGAGTGCAAAGGCATAAAAATACCTGTATATCTTCGATACCCTGAATCTAAAGCCAATTCTCAAAAGATTCTTAACCTTAAAAAATATCTTACGAAAAGTATTGAAAAGATACTAGCTTAGCTTTTAAAAAATATATAATACAAAACTACACACAATATTACATATAAAACTACATATGATATTACATATATTTCTGCACTTAAATAAGCCCCCTTTTTTTATGAATAAAATTATCCTAGTTAAACACCTAGGAATCCCAAAATTTTAGAACTCTAGATTTACACGCACTCTTTGATATAACATACCAAACTTTATAATCCTAAGTTGATAACCCTTTTGCTTTTTCTATTTCTTTTACCAATGACAAAGGTATACCGTGAATAGAATATCCTGCAGGTCCTTTTTTTGTTTTCAAAGTTTTTACGGCTTTCATCTTATTGAGTCTCTGAAGTATATTTCTAATATATTTTACGTCTTCTCCCAATTCATTAGCTATTTCTATAGAAGAAATAGGCTCACATATTACATAGCTCTCATCTCTCTGCATTTCTTTATTAGCTAAAAAAAACAAAACTTTTCTATGTTTCCCTATAACCTGTTTTAGTCTAAAAAAATCTTCAAAGGTATAGTCCCCCTCTTTATCTAAAGAACTGAAAGATTCTTGTTTTTTATCCTTGTCTTCTTTTTTATCTGAAACATATGAATCTTTACCAATTTCATTATTAGTTTCAATAAAAGTGCTTTCCCACGGTTTATATGAAGTTTTTTTAAAAACTTTCTTTGGTTTAGAGGCTAATAGATCTTCTATTTTTGGCACAACTGATCACCCTACCTTTTTTCATCTTTTTTTAATTCTTTTAATTTTAAAACTTCTTGAACGAAAATATCTATATCTTCTTTAGCTGCACTTGTTTTTAAAGATGCATATATACTATCTCCATTAAAAGTTGCATTGGGAAATTCTTGAGAAGTTCTTATAACACTGGCTAATAACATGCTAGAAAACAGTTCATCATTTAGCAACGTTCTCAAGACCTCATTAGACAAAACAGTCCTAGAATCAAACTTATTAAAAACTATTTTCATTATAGCTTTTTTTCCGTGCTGTTTATTTAAGTTAACAACTTCGTCAGATGTTATTTTTAAGCCAGAAAGACCAAATTGTTCAGGAGTAACAGGTGATATTATCATGTCACTAGAAAGAGTTACAGCAGCTACCGAATGACCTAAAGCAGGAGGACAATCTATTATTATATAATCATACCTATCTTTTACTGTATCAAATAAATTTTTATATACCCTATCCAAAGGATGCCTATCCACCATGATAGTGTTATCTAGTATAGCATTTTCTATCCTAGAAGGAAATAAATCTAGACCTGGAGATATATTAACTATTCCATCTGAAAAAGGTAATCCTTGCTTAAGAATGTCAATCATTACAGGTGTTTGACTAGCATCATACTTAAATGCATGTGTTAAGTTTGCTTGCTGATCTAAATCTACGCATAAAACTCTCGCCCCATAAAGATTGGCTCTAACAGCAAAAGAAAAAGCCAAAGATGTTTTTCCTGTTCCACCTTTTACAATTTGGAAAGATATAACCTTTTTTTCAAAATTAATTCCCATAAGATCTCGGGACGTAGTATGGCCAAAATAAACTCTATTTTGACTTTTATACGACTTTAACGATCTTGCTTTTAATCTCTTATGAATAGCCTGAAGCTCTAGCCCTAAGAATTTAGAGACATCCACGGCTGTCATTTTTCCTTTTAGGTCAATCATTTGTTCCTCTAAATAAATTTAAAAACTCTACACTCAGTATTACATACAAAACTACATACGATATTACATATAATTTATAACATAATATTACACACAAACTACATACATAATTACATACAATTTACAACATAATATTACATATAAAACTACATACGATATTACATATAATTTATAACATAATATTACACACAAACTACATACATAATTACATACAATTTACAACATAGTATTACATACAAAACTACACATGATATTACATATTTTTATAAACCTATAAAACAAAATTCCTTCTTATAAACAAGATTACCCTAGTTGATGATATTATACACAACACAATATTACACATAAAACTACATACATAATTACATATATATTATATCACATAACTACACTTAATATTACACATAAAACTACATACATAATTACATATATATTATATCACATAACTACACTTAATATTACACACAAAACTACATATATAATTACATACACATTATGTCATAGAAATATATATCTTTCATTTTTCTGTAAAAAAACACTAGGTTTGTATAGTTTTTTGCAAAAAAACGTTCCCCCCCTAAAATAATTTTTTTCTTCTAAAAGAATTTTTTTGCCTTTACAAGTTACCACTGTTAATGCATGATGAACTTAAACTTAAAAAATGGTGAAATATATTTTGTAAAAAACCTTCAAAAAGACAAAAAAAAAGAGCTAGACTCTTGCTTCAAAGACAAAACCAAGAAACAAAAATCTAATCTCTCTAACATCAAGATTATGATACTATATTTCATAGAATTGTCAAGGTTGAAGCCTGATTTTAGCTATTTAATAACTAAAATTAAGGAGAAAAAAACCGTGACTGTTGCAAACTCACAACTTATTACTGATTTTCATAAAAAACCTACTACCCAGCTAGTAATCCAGCGCTTAGAATACTGGTTTAGAGGTAAAAAAAAGAAGGGCTTCTTTAAATTTACCGAACCCTGTGACCATAAACTCTACAGAGAAGGGGATTCTTGGACAGAAGAAATAGGTATATCAAGAAGAACTTTTAATAGACACTTTGATTCTATAGGAGCAAGGTGGGGCAGTAAGTCTTCCTTTAATAAAGCCAAGGACCCTTTTTTAGGAAAACTTTACGCATGTTATTATGACCGTAAAGAAAACATGACCCGATATTTTAGAAATCCAAACCTCTCTACTAAAACTCAAACAAAAAACTTATCTTCAACTTTACTTAATTCTGAAAAGGAAGCTGTAAAAAATAAGATTTACAAAAAATTAGAGGAAAGAAGAGATTTTTATAAAAAAGGGGATAACATGTCTTCTATTAAAAGATCAAATGACCGTTTTAGAACGGTCAAAACAGCCGATCTTTTATATACACGTTTAACAACAAAGAAATATAAATATTTCTCTAAAGAGGCAGAAAAAAAATTAGAAGAAATTCAAAATATTTGGAAAAAAGAAATAGGGGGAAGAACATATACTTCTTCCGCATTTCTAAAAAAACTATATGAAGCCTTTGAGAAGTTATTTAAAGGATCATTAGACCTTTGGAAGAAATATTGCAGAAAGATAGCTTCCTCCAAATTCTTAATGGGAGAAATATCAGGATTTAGAGCCTGGCTGTCCTGGGCGATTAAGGAAGAAACTGTAGAGAGACTGGAGGCTGGAGAATTTACTTTGGGCGATAGAGAGTCAAAAGAAAGCCTTGCAGAAAAAACTCAAGAAACAGCTATTGAGGCTAGAAAACATATAGAATCTCTATCTGGAAAAGAGAAAAAAGTTCATGAGTTTTTAAGAAAAAGGGTAGGGGATTCACCGTATCTTTCATGGTTTAAAAAAACAGCTTTAATAGATTCTTCTGAAAACAGAACTATTTTAGTTATGGGTAGTGATTTTAAGGTGTCTTATGTGAAAGCGACCTTTTGGAGAGAGCTTGAAGAGCTTAAGAAATCCTTTTTTTCTACAAGAGACTTTTCTGTAGAAAAGAGAGAAGCACACCAACAAGGGAGTTAAGTGTGCTTCTAATAATGAAAATCTACTAACAGATTCGCGTTCCATTTTACTCTAAAAAGATAATTTTAACAAATAGGAAAAAATATTTCTTTAATTGAGAAAATTTACATTTCTGGTTACAATGATCATTGCAAAAGGGATGCGAAAATAGGTTTTTAAGTGATAATCCACAAAACATATCAGTTTAGATTAAAGCCAACAAAAGAACAGGAGGCTTTGTTTTGGCGGTTTTCCGGTCATTGCAGGTTTATCTGGAATTACTTTTGGAAAATAAATAAAATCAGACTCGATAACAAACAAAAAATAATGAAGTTCTACGAAATGCGCTGGTGGATGGTTCGTCTGAAAGAGTCGCAGGAATATAGCTTTTTAAGAGAATTAAATTCTCAGTCTTTAGTTTCTCGTTTGAGGGAGTTGGATAATACGTATTGGGATTGTTTTTTAAAGAGAAAAGAAGGAGCTCAACTTCCTGTTATAAAAAAGAGGTCGAAACATAATTCATTTCACTTGCCGGATCCTAAAAAGCAAGCACAAGTAAAGGGAAACAAGGTTAAACTGTCTAAAATAGGGGAAGTAACTTTTTTTAAAAGTAGAAAGATAGATGGAGAGATTAGAACCGCCAGAGTTTTCTATAGAACAGGTTATTGGTATATCTCATTTCAAGTAAAGCAAGAAATAGATATTCCTAAAAGAAAAGATAAGGGGAGAGCAGGGATATATTTAGGTGGTAAAAATCTTCTTACCCTTGTGACAAACAAAAATAAAAAAGAGAGGTACGATCTATTAAACATATACGGTAAATATGAACCTCTTCTTAAAAAGAAACAAAAATCGTTAAAAAGGAAAGTATCATTTTCAAAAAACTGGGAGAAAAAGCAAGCAGAAATAAAAAAAATACATAGAAAAATATTCAATACAAGAAGAGATACTTTACACAAAATCAGTACAGAAGTATGCAAGAACCACGCAACAATATATCTGTCAGATTTTAGAGTATTAAAGACATTGAATAAAGGAAGACTCAAGAAAAAAGAGAAAGAAAAAAACAAAAAAGTGTTGGATCAAGGTCTATGGTATCTGAAAGAATTCATAGTATACAAAGGCCTGTGGAGAGGAAATATTGTTAAAAAAGTTAACAATGAAAATTCTATACTTACTTGCTCTTCTTGTGGCGTTATTAATGATACCAGACAAGGAGAAAAATTTTGTTGCAATGATTGCGGTTTAAAAGAGTCGCTAGAGATAAATGCAGCAAAAAATATATTGGCGGCAGGGCATGCCGTGACGGTCTGTGAAGCGAATCAATTAAGAAATTAAGAGATCGGCAGCAGAAACCTGTAGAGATATGTGAATATATCTACCTTAGAAATAGGAATCTCATACCGTAAAGGGAAGAGAGGATGCCAACCTGCGTATTTTAATCTATATTTGGAGAACTTGCTCTAAATGAAAAAGGAAGTTAGCATAGGAAATGTAAATAGTATTAAGACAGGAAAAATATCAATGAATAAATCTTTAAGAAATCTAATTGTCATTCTTTCTTTTTTTGCTTTATCTGGCTGCCAGAATAAAGATATAAACACTACAGGTAATTCTATAAAAATTCCTATGTATTTATTATATGGGGAAACTTCAGGAAAACTAAAAGTTGCAAACTACTATGATGGAAGCATCAGTAATGTTATTGATATTTCGCTAATAAATCCGTTTATTACAAAGTATACCGAAGAGAAGTTTTCTTTATCTCATGATATATCTTTAAAAAAGTTAGTTGCACTTCTAGACAATAATAAACAAGATGTTTTTGCAGTTTTTTCTGAGAATGGAACCCCGGGAATAGCGGTAGCTAAGATTAAAAGGTTAGATATTAACACAGAATCTAGTTTTTCATTGTTATATCACGATCCTTATTATGACACGGTCATGCTGGAGAAGATATATGATGGAAGGAAATATGCTATTAGATTTATTACAATTCCCAAAGGGTATTCTGATTCAATTCTCGTTGCTGGAAATGGAGCAGAAATTACTCCTTTAGAAGATGGAAGATTTAATATTGTTCTTAAAAATATAAAAGGGGCTTTTAATATATATAATATTGAGGATAGGGATTTTGTTGAATATAATGTAAGTGTTGATAAATTAAAAAAAGCTTGTGGAGAGGTGAGCGATAAATATCGTAATTTAAATGGAGATATTTTTGTTGATACTAAAAAGGGAATATTTGCAAGCTTTCAAGTAAAAAGTTGCACTTTCACACCTAAAGATAAAGCATTAAAAATAGTTGTTGATCCTCTTCAAAATGAGAGCAGCAAATCTTTTTTTGAAAAGCATAAAGAAAAAACTGTTTTAAATGGAATAGTAAAGCTTCATGTTTAATGTTTAAGTAGAACTACATGTTTTTGATAAAAAGGGCGATAAAACTATCGCCTTTTTTTGTTCGTATTTAATTGTGCATCCATAAAAAATAGAGGTGGAATATCTGGAAAAGGTTGTTTTTATTAAAAAATAAAAATAGAAAAGGCACATCCACGCAGAATGAATGTGCCTAAAACAGGTCGAAAAATAAATGCAATCTGATTAAAAATTTCTTCAATCAAAGCATGTATCCTTTTAAAGTATACTCTAAAAATACTAACGCGCAAACATTAATTAGTGTATGTACTCTTCTATTTTTTCATTGTACACTGTAATAGTGGGTCTGTATTATGGGATAGACCATATTTGTATAATGAAAAACTGGGAGCAAGATTGATGCATAATCTTTTTAAAAATTTATCAATTGTGGCAGTTGCCTTTACTATAATGGGCTGTGAACACCACGAACAAAAATATCCAAAGAACTATAATGCGTTTAAAGAGCCGCAGTATTTGTTTCATGCAAAAGCTTCAGACTTGAAAACAAATGTGGTAAATGGTAAGGATGTTAAAACTGTAAAGTTTGATATACAAGACTCTAAAATTGAAAAATATTCTGCTCAGCCAAAAAGAAGAACACATATGGTAGATCTAGACAATATGGTGCAAGATCTTGGAACACAACAAGATCATGTTTTTGCTGAGGTGAGTCATCACAAAAATGACGAGATATCTATCGCAAAAGTACATAAAATATGGAAAACAGGACCAAAAAGTTTTATCATGGCTTACGATACAAAAAGTATAAAGCCTGACCTAATGGTTACGCCAATGAGAGATGGAGAAGTCTATAGTGTTCGTATGTCTCATCTGCTAAAAGGGGAAATGGATGCTATAATCGTTGCAAAAGAAGGTGTTACTGTTATACCGCTTAGAGATGGACGATTTAAAATAATAGCAAGAGATTTTGCGGGGCTGCATGCTTTAGAGAACCTAAAAACAGGGTTTGTTTCTAAATTTATAGCAGATATAGATAGATTAAAAACTTTCTTTGAGGATACCAACCAAGACTATGGTCACTTAAATAGTGATATGAGCATTAATGGAAAATTTGTTTCTTTCCAAATCGAAAGTTTCTATTTTAATCCAACAGAAGAAGAGCTGGCAATGACAGTCCTTCCTTTAGAAAACAAAGATAGTGAAATGTTTTTTGACAATATAAAGAAAATTACAACAATACCTGGCATGGTGAAAATACACATTGATCCGATAGTACCTCATATTTCTGTATAAATGAAAAAATTATTTAGCTTATTTTTATTAATTATTACGATATCCATTAGCCCCCCGTCCCTGGGGGGCAAAGATGGTGAAGATGATGCACCGGATGATGAGGTGCATGTAGCTTTGTCTAACTCTTTAATACCTGCAGCAGAACTGCAGAAAGAGGTAGATGATTTTTCAGGACAGTTTGTAGAAGATTATGAATCTAGTTACGGTGTAAGAGATGCTCTTACACTGAACGTAGCACCAGCTCTGGATGCTTTACATGAATCGGAGAAGTCTAAGTTCCACAGAGCTTCTTCACGGACAAGACGGTGCATAAGTTGGAGCTCTGCTCTCCTAACATTGTTTGCTATATTTTCCACAACAGAAATGTGGGCGTATAATTCAGATGTTGATTGGTTATTTAATATAAATATATCAGCATACGTAGGTACTGAAACTCCACCTTATGAAAATATCTGGATGGGATCTTTTGTTGCAGTTTCTTCTATACCAAGTTTATATGTTGCTGGAAAAAATGCTTTTTTAGCTTTAGTTCCAGACGGTTCTGCTGAAAGATCTGCGAGAAAGGCCCGATCTTGTACTAGAGGAACGAGAACATGTTGTGAACTTCTGCCAGCTGCTACCTTACCTCTTTTTAGTATTCTGACATATGCAGAGATTAACTCAGAAGGAGACATGCCTCCTGCTCTTTCTGCTCTGGTTGTTTTTTTGGGTATACCTTACGCTATCACTCAGCTATCTTCTGCTCATTCAGAAGTATCGGAAGAAAGAAGAAGATTTAAAGCTTACAAGTACACAACGGATAGAGCTGAAAGAAAAAGATGGGAGATGATAGCCGCTCTCAAGGCAAGTTTCCAAGAAATCTTGCAAGATGATTTGAAAGCTAGAAAGTCATGGGCAGGCATTCAGCAGCTCAGAGAACATGTTGCCGGAAAGCTGCAGGAACTAGAAGAAGAAATGGACCGGATAGACGGTAGTGTAGAGGTGGGCGGCGAGAAAGCGGCAGATGACGCCCATGAAAGATTAACAAGCGCACAAAAAACACTAAAACAGACAGCTGCTTTGTATATAGCTCGTCATCTATTTTCTTTGGGGAAAGACAGAAGAGATGAATTTACTGCTTCCATATCAGAAAACAGGGTAAAAAGATGTTGGGAGGCTGTCTTTGGAACACATCCGTTGTGGCACCGTTTAACACAAGGTCTGAGTGCAGCTATACTTTTAGGCACTGCTGCTGTTCCTATGGTGTACGGGTGGCAATATGCAACCTGGAGCTTGCAATATTCTATATTTGGGAATACCTCACACCCTATAGATGGTTTAAATATAACAGCTGAAGAGATGGTATCATATATAACAGCTTATGGGCTGGCGCCATTTTATGTTCCCTACATGGCCTACAGAGCTGGAAAAGCTGCTGTTCGAGTTGTCAGGACCTTCACAGACTATAATCCCAATGCTGGGGAAAGGGCAGAGCCCTCTGTAATAGATGTTACCTGGAAGAACACAAGAGGTGTAGCCTCCCTAATGTGGTATTTTAGAGGTATGATTGCAGGACTTCCTTATACATTTATAGGTGCTCGGGGAATGGGAACAGGTATTGGCCCTATTGCTCCTGTAATACCTTTAGAAAACCAATGGGTTTTTCTCGTAGCAAATGGATTAGTATATGGCTCTTGGGACTATTTAAGAGAAGAACCCTATGTTCAAAAGTTCATTAGTTATCTTATTAAAAAACATTCTCCAAAGAGCCCAGAGGCGGCAAAGATCCATCTGGCAAGGGAGCTAAAGAAACTTATTAAATGGGCAAGAGACCTAGATCCAAAACTTGTAAGGCATTTCTATGATGCTTTGGGTGAAGATGTTATATCACTGCCGCTTCGAGTACAAGAGAGACCAGAAGATGAGGATAGAAAAGAACAACCGAGGGAAGAGGGCAAACGCGATGAAGTTGTCGTTGTACATGCCCATGAGGATGCAAAAAGAGATCCAGGTACAACAGGAAATGTGAGAGCTGTTACAATAGCAGTTGGTGATGATCATTCTGAATATGGAACAGGTGGATTTTACAATGAATGGGGGAGTGATGGTTCTTCTTCGGAAGAAGATGACGTGCCTAGTTACTTAAAATATGCTACTCCTGCAGAAAGAGAAGCCTGGAAGAGGCGCCAAAAAGAAATGGAAAGATATGAGGAAATACAAGCTTTGAGAAGAGGGACAACTTCAACACCTCTTTTGAAGAGGTCAGGTAGTGTTTCAGGTGTAAGAGGGCTATAGAAAAACATATAATATTTTTTAGAAAAGTAGTACAATGAAAACAGGAGTTGTAGGAAATGAAGAGAAGTCTTTTAGTTTTTAGTTTAGCCTTGATGTTTTTCTCATGCTTTTTAGCACTGGAAAGCTCATGTGGTTTTAGGGGTGTTCCTTTTGTTGATGAAAATATGTCTTCAGAAGGGGGCTTGCCCAAAGAAAACTCAGAAAAAGAAAACACTGACCAGGCAGGGGGGGGCGAGTAGTCGTCTGGCAGGTTTTTTCGTAGTAAGATATATTGTTGAGCTTTTTTAAAGAGAATATTTCCTGCAACTTCATTTGATTAGATATAAAATTCAGATGCTTTGGTTTTTCCTTAGATATCTTATTTTTATTGACAAAAGTTTTTATGCCTGACTATACTTAAGTTCACTCAGGGTTTTCCTAATTAGTTACCCTAAGTTTAAACCGAAAGTGTCTACTCGTTAAGGGTAGACGCTTTTTTTTTAAATTAATTGGTAAAAAACTATTGACCTAATTATCAATGATAGTAACATATAAGTAGTTCTAACAAAAAAAATAGGATAAGTTATGAAAAAATTCTCACTTTCTTCTCTTGGTATATTTGCTGCAACACTTGCTATGTTTTCAACAGGTGCGACAGACAGTTATGCTCACGATACTTGGAAAATTTGTGGTGATTGCCATTCTTGTAAAGAAACTTCTAGTGAAGGTGCTTTTGATCAAATAGCAAATGCTTTTACTTGTTATCCAAAAGCATACACAAGTCAGAAACAATGTGAGCAAGCAGCTCAAGATATATCTTGGGCGACTGGTCACAAGAAGCCTTGCTCATAAATATCGAGTTATTTGCTAAAAAAAAGCTAGATTTAAAAGTCTAGCTTTTTTTTTGTCTTTCCTCAGAGAAAAAATGCAATCAATATTTTGATGCATAGAGATATTAAGTTAAAACTTAATAAGTCGTTTATTATATAAAATTATTTAGGATAACTAGCATCTTCATCAAAAAATCAGTTTTCTCGTCGTAAATATTGGTAAAGCGTTTCTCGACTAATGTTAAAGTCATGGGCAATATGCTTCTTGTCCTCATTATTAAAGCGGGTTTTTATCTCATCAATTTATAAAATTATGAAGTTAAATATATTTTAAAGCATTCCAAAAATCATGATTTTTGGAACAAAATCTATTTTTACTAAAAATGGCTTGCAAATAGAGAAAGAAAAGAAAAAGACGACTAAGTCTTTTAATATTCTAGCAAAGAGAATTTTCTAGGTAGGCTTGCCTCTTTATAAAAAGAATAACTTTTCTCACAGCCCTTAGTATGATTTATATTTGCAATAAGAGCATCAGAGAAGTCTAAAGAGTATGTTTCATGTTGTACCTTTGTTTATATATTCCTTACTTGTAACCATAAAGCATACTAGAAAACAAAACAACTCATAAAAATATATTGGGTAAGGATACATAACAACAAGAAAAACGATCGTTTTTCGGACACATTGAAAAAAAGGTGATATTGGGGGTAAAAAAAACAAGAAAACCCGTATCAGAAAACTATATTATATTGTGTGTATAAATATATCTTTTCTTATGCATCTGTGATACAAAAAAGAGAGTTTAATTTTAAAAAATAACCTCAAAGGAAAAAAATGTTCATAGGATATGCTCGCGTATCAAAATCAGATGGAAGTCAGGTTTTAGATTCTCAAAAAGATGCCTTGATAAAAGCCGGTGTTCCAAAAAATAGAATCTATCAAGATTTAGCCTCTGGAAGATTTGACAAACGTCCAGGATTAGAAGCTTGTTTAATGGCGCTACAACCAGGTAATACTTTAGTTGTATGGAAACTGGATAGATTGGGAAGAAATCTCAGGCATTTGGTTAATACCATAGAAGAGCTTAAGAATAGAGGCATAGGATTTAAAGTCTTAACAGGGCAGGGTGCACAGATAGACACAACCACACCTCATGGGAAGTTAGTATTCGGACTTTTTGCGGCTTTAGCAGAGTTTGAAAGAGAGCTAATAGCCGAAAGAACAAAAGCAGGCCTTGCAGCAGCAAGAGCAAGAGGCAGACTTGGCGGCCGCCCAAGAAAAATGGATAAACATCTATTAAAGATGGCTATCCATGCTATGAGTGATAGAAATACTGTAGCAAGGGATGTGGCTCAAAAGCTTGGTATAACAACCACAACATTATATTATTATCTCAACGGAGATGGATCTGTTAAAGAGCCAGGGCAGAAATTATTGGATAAGGAGGGATAATTTCTTTTATTTATCGTTGTTAAATTTTAAACTTCCCAATTATCCACCCAGTTACTAATAATTTGTTTATTACACTTTTATGACCATATGTAACTATAACATGTCCAGCCATGCAATGAGTGTAGGAAGAACTACCTTTTATAGACACTTTCCACCTGAAGTCATTCAAAAACTCAGACTATAATAGCAAAATCTTAATCCTATGTCGCGATACGTACCTTTATGGGCTTAGAACCCTTTATTAGGTATATTGTTACGTAGTGTCATGTTGAAGTCTGAGAGCTTTAAAATAACTGTCAATAAAACAAAAAACAAACCCCTAAACTGACGTGTTTTTAGGAGATGTTTGAACGTCAGGATAGAGTATACTTTATTTTGACATTCGTAGAAAAACTTCTAAGAAGAACAAAAAAGAGATAAAAAGATGAAAGACTTCTAACTTGATAAAGAAATAGCGGTGAAAAAATCACCGCTATTATAATGGTTGTGTTTTTAATAAAAAATATATTACTCTCTAGTTTCTAAATTCTCTTTTATTGCAGTTACTTCTGCAGGAGATAAATTGGAAACTCTAGCTATAACCTCATCAGATATTTCTTCTTCCATCATTTGCTCTGCCATTTTTACTCGGGCTTCTTTGTCAGCTTCTGCTCTGTTGGAGTCTATTTCTGTGCTATATAGGTCAAGGTCTGTTATATCTATAACATATTCCTTTTGAAGTTCTGGTGACCAGACAGATCTATCCAATCGTCCAAATGCTTTTTGAATAGCAGGAGGCATATGCTCTTCCCACTCTGCTACTACACTTTTTGTATAGTCAGTGGCATGTTTAAAAATGCTCATCCACCATTCAAACACTTCAAAATCACTTCTTGGTGGGAATAAAGGTCTTTCTTCTGTATCTGGAACCCTTGGAAGCTCTAATTGTAACATTTGCAAATGACTTATTATTTGTCCAGAAAATCGGTCTGTCATCATATAATGTTTCATAAAAGAACCTGGATCAAGAGGGTTATCTCGTACTCTTTCTACTAAAGCATCTTTTTTTGTAGAATGGGTTATGCCTCTAACTCTATTTGTATCATAATCCAATATTTGGACAGCATAAGTTGGTCGAAGGTGCTCAAACCATCCCTTGTTTTCTAAAGCTTCTTCACTAAGCTGACGAGAAAAGGTGCCCGCAGCATAAAATAAGGCCCTTTCATCAAACATGACGTGGCGTTTTACTTGCATTTCTACAATAACATGTTCTCCAGATTCTGTTGTAACATGAAAATCCATAAATGTTTGTTTTTCTCCAGATGTTCTAACGGCTGGAAGAGCTACGGATTCTTCTTTTAATTTTTTTATAGGATCTTTTTCAAAATCTGGAACTAAAGAATTAAGTAAAGAGATAGCTACTGTATGATCGCTGCCATCAGCAGCTAAAAGTTGTTTAAAACCTGTATCTGATTTTGGGTTACCATAATCTCTATCTAAATCACTATCTCCAAAAAAGCGCACACATTGAAAAACAGCAGGCCTCGTAGGTACGGTTCTTACAATAGGGCTTGAATGTCTAAAACTGACTCTAACTGCGGCTTCTCCAAATTGCTTTCCTGCAGCTCGCAAGACAGGAAACATGGACCAAGAGCTTGAGGTTGTAGATAATATAACAAAAGCTCCGATTAAAAACTTCTTCATAATAAAAACTCCTTACTAATTTAAATATATAATTTATATACGATAGCTCTTCATATGATAAAAAATCAACTATTTATATATATACATGTGCTGTGATTTCAAGATGAAATACAAAAAGTAATTAATTTAGAAGCAAAAAAGCCCCCCACAGGGAGGCTATGGGGGCGCTTTATAAAAAAGTAGAAAGAAGTGTTTAAAGCCTATATTAGAATGTGCTACAATTTCTTATAGATAGTACAGGAAGAAGTATCGAAAAACAGGGAAACGACCTTCAAATATCTACAAGACTATTTCAAATAAGCTATTACAATTACTCAAATATTCTACTTCAGCTGTTGTCACAAGGAATGAATTCCTTCTAACAATTTAAATATAGTTATTTACTTCTAAGAAAAGAACTCGTAAAAATCACGTACGTGTAGTATCTGTGTAGATATTACGCATGATAGCAACACAG
>Ga0213833_1000474_pt1 | contig 41078 bp, 38 predicted proteins | sample SWATP21_FD_160575 | JGI IMG/M metagenome (GOLD analysis project Ga0213833, IMG submission 160575) | Coastal seawater microbial communities from Marineland, Florida, United States - SWA TP2 #1 | ecosystem: Environmental > Aquatic > Marine > Coastal | place: USA: Florida | collected 2016-08-14 | reverse complement strand
ATGCTAGTAGATAGATTTGTGCTGCTACCATCAATGTGACCATGAATGTGTTAAAGTTATCCACAATATATGTTTCGAATTTGCGCGTTCTTTTATCAAGTGATTGCCATGTCAATAATGAAGGAAGAATCTTGAGTTTAAATTCGTTAGCAATAGTACCTATAATTTTAACAGAAAAGATATTAGCAATAGAATCGTTGATCATTCCTATAGACCTTTGCTTAATTGATACATAATCTCTTTGTATTCGCATTTGCTTGCAAAGTAGTAGGTAGGTGATTGGGCAATATGTTATGATGAATAGTAGTAACACCAATGTTACAGTAGTATTGATGCGTAGAAGGAAGATGATGCTTATAGCGATTGTTGAAAGATTGTTCAGTAGTCGGAATGCATGAAATATTAGTAATATTATACCATTTTGGAAATCTGTGATTTTTGTTGAGATTTCTCCAGATAAGTGCGAGTCAAACCAGTGTAATGAGTGTGAGGTAGTTTGCTGATATGCATCTATAACTGTTTCGATTAATATTGATGGTTTGTAGTGTATATCGAGCACTCTACCAATGAAGTAAATGCCATGGTATGCAAATTTGTAGAATATAAATAACAGAAGCAGCTTATGTGTATTCTGGCTATTATTGTAAGCAATGCTGTCGATAATCTCCTTTACTTGATAATTAACCAGGATGCTTAAGATTGAGGCTATAACGGCGATAGAACACAGGGAGAGTAGATAAAATCTATATTTCTTACAAAATGCTTTTGTGTAATCACGGAGGTCTTTTGTGTTATTTTCGTGCATTATACGTAATGGATGATGTGCATTTTGCTTACTGTGTTATTCGCATATACTTAGATGCGGTTGTACATGGTCTATTTTTTCTGCGTATTTGTCAAGCTTTATAGTGATTTAGTAGGGATATAGTGGTGGATGTATTGTGCGTTCTCTTGGGCTCTGTTATAAGCAGGGCGATATATAATGTGTGGAAGAGTAAGGATCATTCACCACCCACCACCACTTCTTTTGATTCCGCGGGAAGGTGTAGCAGGAGTTAGTGGCGCTTAATTACTAAAGTATTTGCCATATAGTCCTGCATACCCTTATGCCTTTTATTCAGTGATATAATGAAAATGGGTACACCAAGCAGTATACAATTTATTATATAACCCAGTATACGTATGATAAATTGCTTCAGAGTTGGTTGCTTTAGGCTGTTTTCATCTACAATCCGCAATTTGAGTATCATTTTTCCTGGTGTAGCTGAGTATTTGCTCCAGCAGAATATTATTAATATAATGGAGATGATGGATGGAGCTATAAATGCCAAGAATATATGTGATAAGAACATCGGATTTGAGGTGAATTGGTCGTATATCACCATAAGTGATGCAGATGTGCTATCAAGTATTTCCGGATGATCTATTGCTATAAGTCCAAGTTGATTAAGAATTTCTTCTTGATTAATATAGTATTGTGCTGTATATGGCAGTGTAATTAATTTTGCGATCCATAGTATGATTGCGAGAATTAACATATCAATTGTAGTGGCGATAAGGCGTGTGTTTAGTGTTGCGTATTGAATATCTTTTTGTGCCATAATCTTTGTACTTACTAATAATAGATGAGAGTTTATATAGTCATTAGTACCACGGAGGGTGATTTTGCGTTACAAATGAATTAGTTTTAAACAAAAAAAGGAGCAAGGCCTTGCGAGAAGGGGCTAGCAAAACACTCAGCCATGCTTTTAGATAGGCGCAACGAGCGCTTGATTAAAAGAATCTTCGTCTTTTTTGAGTAGCTGTGTCTTTATCATCGTCATCACGTGCTTCACTCTCATTATTAAATTTTCTTTTATTAGAATTTTTGTTATTACGACCACTATCATCATTATTATGATCTGCATCTAGATCATTACCATTATCTGCCAATAAATCGCGCATAGTCAACCTAATTTTCTTTGTACGTGGGTCTATATCCAATATTTTGACCGTAACTTCATCGTCCTCAGCGAGGTGGTCATTTATATCATCAATTCTAGCATCCATTATCTGACTAATATGCACAAGACCTTCTACATTAGGTAAAATTCTTACAAATGCGCCGAAATCTTTGATTTTGACAACAGTTCCTTGATATATTTTATTAATTTCTGGAGTAAGTGTAGAAGATTTAATTCGAGCAACAGCTGCATCAAGCATTTCCATATTTGCAGAGGCAATAGTGACTTTACCATCATCGCTGACATCTATTTTCGCTTGGCAAGAATCGCATATATCTTTAATTACCTTTCCTCCTGGTCCAATTATATCTTTAATTTTCTTAGGATCTATATGCATCACCTTGATACGTGGGGCATGCTCGCTCAGTTCATTGTTATGGGTGGAAATAGTTTTGCTCATTATCTCTAATATGCGTGCTGTACCCTTTGTTGCTTGGTGGAGAGCGGTTTTCATGATTTCAATAGTGATACCATCAATTTTAATATCCATTTGGAGAGCTGTGATACCCTTTTCTGTAGCTGCTACCTTGAAGTCCATATCACCCACATAATCCTCTTTTGCACTAATATCCGAAAGTACAGCAAATTTATCACCGTCTTTCACCAATCCCATTGCGATACCAGCAACATGTCGTGATATCGGTATGCCACTATTCATTAGAGCAAGAGATGCGCTACATACCGTAGCCATAGATGATGAGCCATTTGACTCAGTAATTTCTGATACGATCCTGACAACATATGGGAAGTTAGAACCAGTTGGCATAACACCATTTACAGCTTTTAGAGCAAGCTTTCCATGCCCTACCTCTCGTCTACCAGGTGCTTTAGGGGGTGATGCGTCGCCTACAGAATATGCTGGGAAATTATAGTGCAGCATTACCTTGTCAGATGTCATTCCTGATAAATTTTCATGCATCTGTGCATCTTGGTTAACACCTATTGTAATAGCTGCGAGAGATTGAGTTCTGGTTTCGTTGAATGACTTAGAGTTTCCACGTGTAAAGAGCGCACTACCGTGTGTGCGTGGGAGTACGTCTACCTCACAATGTATATCGCGTATCTCATCTAATTGGCGTCCATCCCCTCTCTTAGATGCATCGAGTATTGTAGATCGCATAGTGTTTGCAATACACGAATCTATAGCTTTTGTTACATCTGATGGATCGTATTCTTCTTGTGAGAATGAGTTGGTAATCTCCGTGCGGAGGGCATCTTGACGATCTATGGATAAATCATGCTGTTGTAAAGCGCTTATTTGATCTGCATGTTTTGCGTTAATTGTAGAAGCAATATCACTAATGTTGTTTTTTTGCTTATCTATTAATGCCAGTGTTTCTGTGTAATCTATGCAGTATCTTCCCATACTGTCGTATTCTTTACGTACATCTTCCACAAATTCTGAGACAAATTGTGTTACTGGTTTAATGAACTGGTGTCCAAATGCAAGTGCATCCAGCATCTTATCAGCAGGTAATTCGCTCGCTTCAGACTCAACCATCATGATAGACTGCTCTGTTGCAGCCAAGCATAGATCTATGCCGCCGCTTTTTAGTATGGATTTTGATGGATTTAGAACAAATTGTCCATCTTTCTGACCAACCTTTGCTGCAGCTATAGGAGCGGCTATTGGGAGTCCAGCAAGTAGTATGGAAGCAGATGCGCCTATGAGCGACAGGATTTCTGTATCTATATCTTCTTCACTATAAGAAAGGACTTGGCACATTACCTGCATCGATGTGTGGAATCCTGAAGGGAATAGTGGTCTAAGTGGGCGATCAATTAGTCTGGACGTTAATACCTCGTGTTCAGAAGGTCTGGATTCGCGCTTAATGAATCCACCAGGGATTCTACCAGCAGCATAGAATTTCTCCTGATAATGTACAGTAAGAGCAAGAAAATCTGGTATTAAGTCCGCATTCTTATTTGTTGTAGTTGTGCATAAAACAACGGTATCGCCGTTCTTTACGACAATTGCTGAGTCGGCCTGTCTAGCTATTTTACCAACTTCTAATTCCAGCTTTTGTCCATTCCAATTGATACTTCTAGTGATTACGTTATCCATTCTAAATTTCCCTAAATAATTAAATGCGAATTAAAGTCCAAGTACAAGTTGCTCAAAATTACGGCATCTCTTCTGTAATTGCCATGAATTGCCCTGCTGAGATGCACATTACCTAATAAGAAAGTGGTGTGCCCTGAAGGATTCGAACCTTCGACCCACAGCTTAGAAGGCTGTTGCTCTGTCCAGCTGAGCTAAGGGCACAAAAATCACAAGATATCGTAACGCGAGACTCATACTAATCTGCCCTGTATTTCAACATTGCAGCATAAAACGCGAGAGCATAATGTATATTGCGGTGCAATGCAAGATGAATTTAATATTAAAATACTTCCAGTGGGCAATTGAAGCATGTATGAATATCAATTGTAATTTTTACTGTTATCAATCTGATTCGAGGGATATATGGACTATACGGAATACTTTAAGCTTACTTTTGTGAACAATATGCACATTCATAAAGATATTATGCAGAATGAAAATGCAAATCTTATAGACTATGCAATGTGGAATCAGCTGGTGATTTCGAATACAAGCGATAATCCTGAGGTGATGCATAGAGCGGGCGATGAGGGTGATTATGATCGCGGAGAAAGAAGCGATATAAAGGATGCTGGCCATGGATCAGCGCGCAACATAGGAGGTGTAGAGCGTTTAGTAGAAGGTATGCTATACATAGTGCCGGAGAGTACGTCATATGCGCCGTGGATGGAGAATATAGGGCAAATAGCGCTATACATCTCTTCTGAAAAAGGTTGGCACTTTATTACCCCAAGACAAGGGATGGTGCTGTTTGTTTTGGATACCAGAGACACTATTTGCTATCACCAAGGGGAGTGGATTAGCTTTGGTAAAAGCTCCATGAAGAGCTAAATGCTATATCGTTGATAATGCGGTGATTACGCCATCTCCGAGAATATCGACTCATTAATTTGTTGATAGATCAAGATCCAATAATTTATCAAAATCCAGCTTCGGCCATGCATCATAAAAATGATGTAATGGTCCGTTGCCTTTCCCAATTTCATACTGACTACCTGCTCTAATAGCGTGAAATACGTAGTTTTTCGCTAGCTTACATGCGCTATATAAGTCAAAATCTAATGCAAGAAATGCACAAATAGCCGCTGATAGCGTGCAGCCCGTACCATGTGTATTTTTTGATGCTATGCGCGGAGCAGTCAATATATGCTGCGTGTCTCTATCTATGGTAAGAAGGTCGTTCGAGAGCTGACCTTCCATATGCCCACCCTTAAGTAATAGGGAATTTAGCTCGATTTCACCCGCAATTTTATGCGAAATATCATATAATATGTTGTCTGTTTTATCCACATTATGACGATCTGATTCTTGCCGCATATAGCGGTGATGCGGCTCGTTGATTAATGTGCATGCTTCAGGTAAGTTAGGCGTAATGACTGTGCATAGCGGTATTAGCTGCTTCTTCAGTGCCAATATAGCCCCATCAGCGATAAGTGGATCACCGCTTTTAGACACCATTACCGGATCTAGTACAATTGGTATATTTGTCGCATATTCCCTTATGAACGCGCTTACAAGCTCAATAATTTCTTCAGAAAATAGCATACCTATCTTAATGGTATCTGGTGTGATGTCATCAAATATTGCTTCAAGTTGGTCTTGAATGCTCTGTAATGGTACAGGGTAGCAAGTCCTGACTCCTGTAGTGTTTTGTATCGGTAAAGCCGTCAGGATCGTCATTCCATAACATCCCAATGCAGAAAATGTTTTAAGATCAGCCTGCATTCCAGCGCCACCCGAGCCATCAAATCCCGCTATAGACAGGCATTTTTTATATGTATGTTTCACAAAAAGTACAAAAATGATGCAAAAATAAGCAAAAAATGACGAAAAATGTACACGCTATGGCTGCAATATGCCCAATCATCACGAATAAGTTGTTAAAATGATATATCAGACGCCACACCAGGTATAAATTCTATCCAAAAACCCCCCAAAAAAATTAAAAAACCCCCCCTAAAAATGTGAAAAAGGTCTAATTAACAAACTATCTTCTACTATGTATACGTTATTGTTGTATATAGACAAAGAATTATCTGCTGTAATTTCACCAATATTGTTTATATGATATTTGAAATGTTGATGGAATTTCTTAGCAAGATCATGATAGTGGTCATGCCTCACAGTAAACAATAAAGAGTAATCTTCTCCTCCAGTAAGTTGTACTGATACAGAATCGAGATTCATAGAGTGACATGCTTGCTGTAGCGCATTCGAACATGGAAGAGCATTAATATTTATTCTGGCACCAACAGATGATGCAGAGCACAGTTTCTTCATATCTACTATGATCCCATCTGATACGTCCATCATAGATTTAACACAGTGGTGCTGAGCAAGCCACTTCCCTTCATTAACCAAGCTTGTAGGTCGTAAGAGCTTCTGTTTGAAGTACTGATATTGATCATTATCGTGTGTGCTTTCCTCCAGCGCAGTGAGTCCTATATGCGCCTCTCCTGCTTCACCCAAGAGGCATATTACATCCCCAGGAGATGCGTTACTCCTATATTTGATATTAGATGATGGTGCGCTACCGATCACTGTTATGCTAATTGTTATGTTATTATCCGCAGATCTTACAGTATCACCTCCTGTGACCTGGATATTGAGGTCTTTGCATGCTTTATGTATACTGTTAATTAATTGGTTAATGCTATTGCTTTGAAGCGATTTGGGTATTGCCAGCCCGAGCAGCAGATATAGTGGTGTTGCACCCATTGCTGCTATGTCGCTTACATTTGCATGAACAGCTTTATGCCCTATATCATCCCAACATGAGTAATGTGTGCGAAAATGGATATCTTCTACAAGTAGATCCTTTGTGATCACATAGCTTTGATCACGTGAATATGGAAATACAAACGCGTCATCTCCTATTGCCTGCGGGCATTTATTCTTGAAGAATTCAATTATTTCTGATTCTGTTTGCGAATTTGTCATGGTATATGCTTTCAAAGCGCTTGATATCACGATTATAGACTGTATCTATGAACGCTGGTAAAAATGATCCTGGTGCGGCATTCCCGGCATCATTGAGTGTTAGTGAATGTTGGACCTGTTCTCCGCACATAGTAAAGAATGCAGTTGCTATGCTTGCTGATAGGAATGGATCATTGATCACTGTTCTGAATGCTGCTAATACTGCAGTGAGAGCACATCCCATTCCAGTGATTTTCGACATAATGGATGATCCAAATTCCATAGTTGTGGTTTTATCTTTATGCACGACGAAATCTTTTTGTCCGCTTACTACGATGGTGCAGTTATGATCACGCGCTATGGAGGATGCCATGATTTCTGCGTCTGCTGTATTATGTAGTGATTCTACACCAAGAGTTTTGATGTTATTCGTAGCCAGAGACATGATTTCGCTCGCATTGCCCCTAACAATATCTGCAGATTGAGATAATTCTTTGCTTATTGTAGTACGTATTGCAGATGCACCAGATCCAACAGGATCGAAAGAGACACACTTGCCATATTTTGCAGCTAATTTTATGGCTAGTCTACTTCTTGTGATGAATGAATCATCTAGTGTGCCAATATTAATGTTGATTGCACTGGATATCTTAATTAGTTCTTCGAATTCTCTCGCATCGCATGAAATAATGGGGGCAGCACCTAATGCAAGCAATACATTTGCTACTAGATTCATAGTGACATAATTCGTGATGCATAGCACAAGCGGTTTTTTAGATGCTATGTCGTTGAGTGCTTGATCTAGTTGGGGAATGATTATGTCTGGTGATATCATGTCATGTATTGTGAAAGTGAAAAATGAAGCATTGGAGAGAGGTGAAGGCATTGGTTCTGATTATAGTGAGCTATGTTTGGAAGTCAAACACCATAAGTCAACACCATACATTCTCAAGTGGTATGTGCTGCATATATATGCACATTTTTTGCGGCATTTTTTACACTAGTTGTTGGATTTTCAAAATATTTCTTGATCATACGTTTTTTTTATGGTAATCATCCGGCATGTTATTTTGCTTTTTGGTTATTTTGGTTGATTTTGTAACGAGAAATGGCTCGTATTTCTGGTGTAAACCTTCCCTCGTCTAAGAGAATTGTAGTTGCGCTTACCTATATACATGGTATAGGCCCTACTTCCGCTGAAGATATATGTGCATCTGCAGGCGTGAGTGTCGATGCGCGTGTCTCTACTCTTTCTGAGGAAGTGGTGAGTAAGCTCAGGAGCATCATAGCTGATGGCTATGTGGTGGAAGGAGATCTAAGGAAGAAAAATTCGATGAGTATTAAGTCTCTTATAGATATTAAATCTTACAGAGGGTTAAGGCATATACTAAAATTGCCTGTTAGAGGACAGAGAACTCATACAAATGCAAGAACGCGTAAAGGAAAGGCTGTTGCTATTGCTGGTAAGAAAAAGGCTGTGAAGTAAAGTAGGGGTAGTGTTGGTGTTGGTGCGGGTTTTTGTATTGGTTGTTGGTTTATTTAACTTAGGTTGATTTCTTTCTTGGTGTTTCTGTTGTTCTAGGTACTCATGATTGGTGCTCAATCTGGTTTGTGGTTTAATTTGTGATTTATTGTTAAATTTTAAATAAGGGAATATACGTATGTCAGGTAAAGTGAAGCATGTTTCTGTTGTCGGTGTAGCTACCATACATGCCAGTTTCAACAATACTATCATTTCTATCTCTGATACTAATGGGAATGTGTTGTATTCTGGTTCCGCAGGTGCTTGCGGATTTAAAGGGGCTAGGAAGTCCACATCGCACGCTGCGCAAGTTGTTGCTGAATATGTTGGGAAAAAAGCTGCCGATGGCGGAATGAAGACCGTATCTGTACGTTTGAAAGGTCCAGGTGCTGGACGTGAATCTTCCATACGCATGTTGTCCACTATGCTGGATATTTCCGGGATTGTTGATGTGACGCCTGCTGCCCATAATGGCTGTAGACCGCCGAAAAGGCCACATACCTGATGGATGGATGAGTGTGTATGTATGAGATATGGATGGGGTGCTGTATGAGTGGATGTAAGTAAGTGTGAGATTTTGTTGTTGTTGTTATTGTGATTTTGATTTTACTAACCTGTATAATTTTATGTAATTACTATGACTTGTATTAAATGCAAATGTGTATGTGTGTGCTGCGATTGTGAGAAAGTCAGGACAGAGTGTAGGTGTGCTGCTAGGCACTAGTAGTAGTAATAGTAGTAGTGCGGTGGTGCATGCTTGTGTGTGTGCTATGTGATGTAGGTGGATGGCCATAAATGGGGAGTGCGGTGCGCGCTGCTGATGAGGCGATGAGGGAGGAGAATGTGATGGCGTATTTATACGGGTGTGTGTGTTATGTACGTACTGTGTCATTTTGATGGAAGTTGGTAGGTGTGACGTGATGTGTTGTGTTGAGTGTTTTGGTTTGTACTAAGTGTGATGTTTTGCGATGTGCTGTGCTACATCGTGTGTTTATGTGAAAATTTGTTATGCTATAAAGTTAGAAGTTAGTTGTATGTCTAAAAAAATAGTTCTAAAAAGCGAAGAAAGAAAGAATGTTAAGTCTAAAAGTATCCTTCAGAATAATTGGTTGACCTTCACTACGCCAACTAATTTTGCTGTATTGGAAGAATCAGAGAATGAAGTAATATTCGAGATTTCATCAATGGAAAGAGGGTTCGGTATTACTCTCGGTAATGCGCTGCGTAGAACTATGCTATCCTCTCTGCATGGTATAGCAATTGCTGCTGTCGAAATTGAGGGCGTCGATCATGAGTACTCCTCAATAGATGGTGTGAAGGAAGATATGATGGAAGTGGCGGCTAATTTGAGATCAATTGTGTTTTCAGGTGAAAGCGCAGACCCTCATGTGTTTTCACTTTCTGCCAGCGGGCCGTGCGCCGTAACAGCAGATATGATCGAGGTGAGTGACGGAGTAGAGGTGGTTAATAAAGATAGCGTGATTTGCCATCTAAATGCTGATGGAAAAATAAGCATGAAGCTGCATGTTATATCAGGAAAGGGATATGTACAGGCTAAGGAACATGCTCTGAGTGATATGCCGTTTGGTACTATCTTTCTCGACGCATTTTTCTCTCCTGTGCTGCAGGTGTCTTATGATGTGAAAAAGGCGCGGATAGGCTCAGATACAGAGTTCGATAAGCTGTTGCTCAAGGTGAAGACCAATGGTGCGTTAGAGCCGGATATAGCTTTGGCAATCGCTGCTAAGATTCTACAAGAACAACTGAAGGTATTTGTGACATTCTCTGATGCCGCACCTGTCGAAGAAGTTAAGAGCGAAACACTGCCTTTCGATAAAATTTTACTTACTAAGATAGAAAATATTGAGTTATCGGTGAGATCACAGAATTGCCTGAAAAATGAGAATATAATCTATGTAGGTGATTTAGTTAAGCAGAGTGAAGTGAAGATGCTGCAAACTCCTAATTTCGGGAAGAAGTCGTTAAATGAGATTAAGGATTGGCTGTCAACTGTTGGATTAAGGTTCAATATGGATGTGCCGGGCTGGGACAGTGCAAATATTGTGGACCTTGCAAAGAAATATGATAGCGAGAATAGCGGTATTTAGCACTTCGGTATCCCTTTATATATAGCTTTGGATTTGTGTATGTAGTATTGTAGCTGGTGGTGGCGATGGTGTGTGTCGCGCTTGCTAGTGATGGGGGGTTGGTGCGTGTTTTTTGGAGAGAGAGTTACCGGGAGATGCTTCCCTTTGTGCGGTGGTGTGTATGTGTTTTTGCTTTGTGTGGAGTGACGATGTTGATGCATGGTGATAAACTTTGCTGCAGTGGTGGTGACGTATGTGGCGTTGTGTTGTGTAGTGCTATAAAAGCATAGAGATGCGTGTTTTTTGGAGGGATGTTGGCGACATAGTGAGTGGTGTGCGTTTTTTTCAGGGATGAGGTACATGGTGGTGTGAAGGGGTGTGTCGGTGCGGTAGATGGCTTCAGATATACGAGGAGAAGAACGATGGAGAGGAGAAGGTGTATAAGCAGAAATAAGCTGTGATACGGAGAGAGTTACCGGGAGGAGCCTTCTTTTTGGTGGTGATAACTGGTTGTGTGGTGGTACTATGCGGCGGTGGTGGATAGTAGTGTGTGTTACATTATGTAGGGTTTGAACATACGATTCTTTCACCAGATTGGCATGAATAATGTAGTAGCCACTGGTCCATACACACACTGAAGAAATTATGCAAAATTTATCCAAAGCAGTAGATTTCTGACGAAGAGCGAGAAACGAGAGAGAATTTCACGGTCGGCTTTTTGTGACTTATTTAAGGAAGTGTCATAAATGAGTGATTGCTTTGCTATATTGATGGTAAAAAAGTAATAAAATACTTTCATCCATTTTCCCTATAATAAACTCATCTTTTGTGAATGTTACACCATATATATTAAATATATTAAAATTAAGGGCCTGAGCCAGTATATTGTGCAACAATAGCTACTCTTCGCATTTCGGATTAGATAGTATATTATAACGATACTCCATCGTGTAGAAAATGCATTCACCCTGCGAGGGCTTTTATGCCTTATTGTACAGCGTGCTTTTTTCAACAAAATTCATCACCGGAGCTGCTACACGTTTATTTATTTAATCATGTATAGATGCAGTACTCCGGTTCTGTAGCTAGCTAACTATATGGCAGCATAATTGTACATCGAGAAATATACTCTGTGTATTATTGCGATATTGATCTGTATTAGCGTATACAGTAACACGCAATTAATGAAATAAATATATATGGAGTCATGTTGCCTAAAATGATTGCAGATGCGCCTTTTGATGGAGAAGTAGTAGTTGTGCGTAATACGTTGGAAAGAGAGGAGAATTGACCTTGATTCGCGTATTATTGAAGAGATGTTTTTTATGTGTAGCATATTATGATGTGTTTTATATTGAATTTATTAAGTTGTTAAGAATTATGTGTACTCTATACTTCACCGTAAATTCTGGTTAAGTAATAAGAGCGAAATTAAACAAGTAGCGTGATTTGCTACATTGTTATTTTTGTTATTTGTTTTGTAGCGGGGTGATGGTAACGACACCATCGTTGCGCAATGTGAATGCTGTAGAGTCAGGCTTGTTCTCATTATATTGTGTGGTGTAGTCTGTTATACAGAAGTTACCATCAATATTATAATTACGATTTCTTGCTTTGATGCTGCATTTAATAGATCTGCATTCAATAGAGCATTGCTCTAGTAATTTTGTTTCTTCATTCTTTTGAGGAATTAACGAGAGTGTGGATACTATTTGTAGTGAAACCTGCTGCTTTTCTTTTGATTGCAGTATGTTAGTGCCATTTTCAATAGTGGTGGCAGTGATGGTATGGTTATTTACTTTGATGTTTGCAAGTGTAAGATTGTCTAGATGTAGTTTGCGATCATCATATTGTATTTCCATTAGTATGTCTGGTGTCATTGTTGTGTAGTATGAATGTATTGTTGATTATGTAGTGTATGTGGTTGTATGTGGGGTGATGGAACGATAATAGTGGCTATATGTTATTTTGTTTGTGAATGCGTGCTTTCTCTCGCTGCCAATCCCTATCTTTGATTGTTTGTCTTTTATCATGTAGCTTCTTACCTTTTGCAATAGCAATAGATAACTTAGCTAGGTTCTTTTTGTTAAAATACAGTGTTAATGGAATTAATGTCATTCCATTTTTGATTAATGATCCGATGATTTTATTTATTTCTTTTTTATGCAGCAGTAATTTGCGCAGTCTATGTGTATCGTGATTTAATCTATTTGCTTCACTGTATGTGGCGATATATGCATTTTGTAACCATAATTCTCCTTCTAGCTCGCATATGTATGCCTCCTCTATCGATACCTTGTTGGATCTTAAAGATTTTACCTCGCTTCCAGTTAAGACCATGCCTGCCTCATATGTCTCTTCGATGAAGTAATTGTATTTGGCTTTTCTATTAGTGGATATGACCCGATGATAGTTCTTTGAGTGCGGCATTGTTATATTATTATTAAGTGGTGATAGAGAATGGAGAATGCTAATTGTTATGGGTGTATGCAATTTCTTTGTACGTTGGTTGGTTGTTCTGATCCTGCTCTATGTATAGCGATACCTTCATTGTGCCATTGATGATGTCTTCTTCGTTGACTGTGATATTAGTATCATGCACACATAGTTTGGCGCCACATATTCCCTTGGTTGATAAGCTTTGCAGAAAGTCATCATCCGTAATGCGGGAGTGCACCGCTTCCATCGTTTCAGAGCATATCTGATATTGGTTATTACTGCAATATATTAGTAGTGTAAAGCTGACGTATTTTATATCAGTGTTTGCTGTGTTTTTGTAGTTTATATCATGTAGAATGATGTATGGGTACTCTGCGTTTGTGGCCGTGGTTTGATACAAATTAATGTCGCTATTGTATTCTTTTATTGCATGTGTAATGTATTGAAATAAGTGTTCGTGAAAAGCTTTCATTATTCTTTGTGAAGTTTAGTATTGGTGATAAAAAATTGTTCATCGCTATCAATAGAAATATCTTGCGGTGAAAAGACCTTGTCTTTGTATTTGAATCGTATTGCAGATATGGGAAGGTTGTTACACTCTAGCGAATGGATTGTTTCTTTGAGTATGTGATTATATCTCATACTTATTGTATAAGTGCTTTCTTGCTTAGAGTTATAGTGCTTATTATATTTTTTATTTTGTATTTGTTGCACTTTTCCCCATAATTCTCCTATTGTGTGCCAGCTTTCATCTGATGTATGTGATTCATTGTGGTACTGTGTTTCAATAACGATTCTCTGATTAAGTTGTGCAAAATCTATGTTCTGCACAGCGTGATGGTGAGTAAATTTATGCATATGGATTTATCTAACTACTATATCTTTGAATTGGTCATAAATGTTTAGCGGGAACTTGTTGTGTCTATCATTTGAGGATTTTGTGCACCTTACATTATACATATGTCCTATATGTTGAAGTAATGCTGACTGGATGCTGCTTGGTATTTTTGCTCGGTCATCTGTAATTCCAGCATCATATATTACTTCAAAAACAGGATGATATGAGAGGGTTTGCATATATAATCTGTCATTGTCTATATCGCAATATTTTTTATCAAGCTCACACCAGTGATTGTCAATGCCCATTGTTCTTAGCTTGACAAGAGATATTGCTGGTGTGGTAGGGAGTATCACTATATCGTTTTTCACATTGCGATATGTTACGCTCCATCTTTGTTTTAGGAGTGCTTTACCTGTGTATTTTTCAAATTGGATAGTCGCTGATAGTATGAGTAAGCGTAGTAATTCTTCTTCTTGGTCTCCATCTATCCGTAAGAATGTCTTTACCAGCGATAGTGGTAAAGACAAAGCAGACGGACTTACGATGCATTTAGCATTGTGCATAGTCATGTGTCTTGGTTTATTTAAATTAGTTAAAATTAATTATAAAATATGAAATTGGTAGTTATGTTTATTTTGATGGCATTTTCAAGAACTTGATTGCATCATGATTCACAACATCTCCACCAGTCTTCTTATGAGAGTAAAATTTAACAAATGGTTTTTGTGTATATGGATCACGTAATACGTTGATTCCACCATTGTCAATAATCTGATAGCATTTATTGAAATCTGCTAATGCTATGACAATATTACCCTGCGATAGTTTTGGCATGTCAGATGTTAGAACGATTTCTAAGCCGAAAAGCGTGTTTTTATCGCTATCGCCTATATTACCTTTCCATATAAAGCTATTGTTATCGCGGATTCTTGAGATGCTTTCTGCAACAGAGCGGTGCATTAAGAATTTTGCATTACGAACATACACATCATCCAGACTGTAATAAAGTTTTTTCAGGCTTTCTAGAGTAATGTGAGCTGGAGAATCATTCACAACTGTTTCTATTTCTGATGCCTGCGTCAATATACCTCTTGGCTTATTAACTCCATCACCATTGATAAATGCTTCGTTTTCTTTGCGTTGGAAGATTTCCGTTAATTCATTGGATAACCATTCGCTTGCATTTAATCTCGGATCATCAAGTAATCTTTGAGTGATTTTAGGTTGAGCATATAGATCGTTTATAGAAATAATCTGCTTTGCAAAAGACATAGCATTAGACGACTCAGTTTCTTTGATCGCACTGTCTGACCATCCTGCAATGATTTTTTCTTTTTGATCTATGATTTCTACCGAATCTGTAGATACTTGCATGACGCTGGAGATATTCCGCATCGGGCACATCTCGTTAATGCCATTATATATACTCTGATTCATTTTATTAGTGACAGAATATCCAATGTCGTTGTTGGCGTTATTCTTGAAGTACGATTTGTATTCCAAGCTTAGGTCATCCAACTTGTCGCTGGATCCACTTCTCAAATATTTGTCAAAAGCTTCGTTATATTTACTCTCATTATCAGATAGAATGTATTGTGATGCATCCTTTGATGACATCGGTCTTGAAGTAGGTTTGTTAAGCCTAGTTTTCATTGCATCAACTTCATGTGAAATTTTTGCGAACTTTTCTTCTAAAGAGTTGTTTTGTATTGTTTGGTTCATGTCAATTATTAATATTAATGATTGTGATTTATTGAAACATGTTATATACAAGTAAACGAAACATGTGCAGAGGGTGATTAGCTCAGTTGGTTAGAGCGCTACGTTGACATCGTAGAGGGCGGTAGTTCGAATCTACTATCACCCACCACTTTCTGAGTCGAGTACCTGAATTAACAGCGCAGATAATAGTAGGCAAATTATTAACAGGAAGTGTGTAGCTGCAATAAATGACAAAATATTTAGATAAAAGAGACTTTACTAAGGTGGTGGAGTCCGTAATCTCGATTTTAGAAGATAATAAAGCAGTAGATATTGCGCAGTTTGATCTGGGTGATGTGGGAGACCCAGCATACTATATTGTTGTGGCATCTGCATCATCTGTTAGGCATGCTAGGGCATTGATGGATAATGTGGTAGATGGCATGCGTGCTGCGTCTTCCATCTATGATGGGAATATCACTGTTGAGGGTAGTAAGAATGGTCAATGGATATTGGTGGATCTAGTAGGTGTGGTTGTGCATATTTTCCAGGCAGAACCCAGGGAGTATTATGATATCGATGGGTTGTTTAGTGATGCACAGCGTATTGATAAGTAAGGTTTATAATAAGTGACGCTTTACAAAATTAAGTATTTTCCTTACAATTCGTTTTATAGCTTTAATCAGGTTAGCATAGGTGGTTGTTGTTGGGTTGCTACTTATAGATGATTGTGTTGTAACGGAGTAAGGTCATTATTTGTGCATGCTAAAATTATTTGTAAAAATTGCAGTTGTTGTAGTTTCATGTTGCGTGCTTCTATTTGCGTTACTTCTGTATTCGTTGCTTAATCCATCTGTTGTATCTAGTGTATCATCATATATCTTGCGGCACTATACTGGAGCAGAAAGTGCGAGCGTTGTGGTGGATGAGCCCAATGTACACTATGGATTGACTCATTTGTCTATGTCCATTCATTATGATGACATCAAGATATTCTCAGCGTATGAAAGTGATGGTATAGCTTTGCCAAAAATTGCTGTTAAGTTTCGTTTCGCGAATCTATTCTCCCATAATAAGGTGCTGATTATTGATTTGCATGATTATAGGTTAAATGTGGAAGAATTTAAGGACGGCAGTGTGTTGTCGCGTATTGGTGTTAATAGTGGTGGTAGCGGTGATGAGAAGCATGAAGCCGATACACCGGAGGAGGAGCACGCTGTTGATTATAGTGCGCTATTTGGTAAGTTGGTGATGGTAATGCCCTATATTGAATTTCACGATATTGCTGTGGCAGGGTATCTGTTGCATGTGAATGAGTATGATGGTGGGCTAAATGAGTTTACAATAAGAGAGGCGTCCGCTTTAAATAGTACTGTAGGGAGTTCGCTTAATTATCGTATAGAGCTTGGTGCGGTCGGTAGTATATTTGATATGTCATTGTTTATAAGCAATGGTACAAAACGGCGATTGGCTCGCTCTCGTTACGCTGATGACGTGAAGAGTAGTAAGGCGATCGATTATTTTAAGAGTGGTGATACTTTTATTTCTGTTGCTTTATCAAATATATCAGTAGCGAAAATACCTTATGTTGAGGTGATAGCTCCGCTAAATGGTAGAGCTGTCGAGTTTAATGGGCGACTTAACCTCTGTGTTAAGAGTGATTTAGAATTGAAGGGAGCGGATTTTGCTATTGATGTAAATGATGTGACTCATGGTGATGGTAGTGGTGATACTGCTACTGTTGTTGCTAAACGTGATGGGAAGATTGCTGTATATGGGTATTATGATCAGCAGCAGGATCTAGTAAATTTTGAGAATATCTCCTATGTTCTTAGTGATCAGTCATCTATAGGTGTAAGGGTTAGGCATTTTGTTGGTATCAATACAACTTATGTAAATGTAGAGTCCAAAAGTATGGAAGTAGATGATATGTACAGGTATTGGCCTGACCAATATGGTGTTGATATCAGAGATACTATTGCTCAATATATTGATGGCGGGAGAATTGTGGATTTTCATGGCGATTTCCTTAGTGATGGGCGCGGTGAGTCTCTGCAGAATAAGTATCACTTGAGATTTTCTGTGAATGATGCACAACTTTCATACAATGATACATTCCATAATGTGCATAAAGTTGAGTTACGTGAAGCGAGTGCCATTGTAGATAATGGTAGGGTGTATGTCGATATTAATAATGCATCAACAAAGGAGGTGAAGCTGGATGAATCATCTGTGTTGATTACAGGGTTAGATAGTGAGAATGGTGAAAATATCAAGATAGCAGTTGTTTGTAAGGCAGAGGGGGGACTGCACTCAGCATTAAGAGAGGTGGAGAGCTATTTGGGTGATGAACAAAAAGGCATTATATCATCTATAATAGATGATGATGATGGTAGTGGTGATAAATCTGAATTCCCATTGTCTCAGCTTAAAGTAGATGGTGATGTTAGCGTGAGGCTTGAGGTAGATCTTGCGAACAGGGGGGGCAAATTTTACCCAGAGATGAGGTTCGCTGGAGAGATTATAGGTTTTGTTATATCGTACGCACAATATAAGGGCGAGACTCCTAGTATACATTTTGCATATAATGAGGGAAGGGTGAATGTGAATAGCGTGGTGAGTGTTAATGATGTAATTAAACTAGAAGCTGATTTCATAAATAATACCATTGGGGATAGTGATTCAATGCTTGAAGGTTCTCAAGTGAATATAAAGTTATTCGACGATTCTGTGGAGTATATCAATAAAGAACTGCTTGGTTTAGATGAGCCATTGATCGGATTCTTGGATAATCTTATTCAGATTATTATTGGTGATGATGAGGTGGATATATCATGTGCACTGCAATTGAGTAGTAGTCATGCTTATATTCCCTCAGTGTTGCAAAGTTACATATCAGATCTATTAGTGAAGGTTGCTACGAAAATTCCTTATAATATTGCAGATATTCGTAATTATCGTGTGCAGTATGAGTTATCCGCTCCGCATATATATGGTATTGGGGATCTGGAATTTGATAAAGACAAGGATACAGTTGTTTCTGTATCATCGCCTATGTTATACATATATGATACCAACTTTGAATTTAGATATAAGTATTTGACTGATCTGAATAAGCGCCAGGTGAAGGTGTATGCTGGGAACGTTGACCTTACAGACTTTACATTGCTGTCTAAAGTGATAGATCACTATGGCGGTGGTGATAGTAGTAGTGGAGGAGGTGGTGGTGATGATGATGACGACAGCCCAGCAGTAAGTGATAATCATGAGATCATAGAGGTGGGTGTAGAAATAAATAATTTATATCTGCAAAATGATCAGAACCTTACTAACGTAGAGAGCCATTTAATCTATGGGGCAGAACAGAAGAAGTTTACATTGAATGGATCATGGGCGGAGAATAAGGGGTATGTTAATGCATTTTATGAAGCTCCTGTTATATCTATTGTTTCTAATAATGCGGGGAATTTGCTCAGAGGACTTGGTATATATAGTAATGTTGATGCTGGAATGGTTGATCTGCGGGGCATTATAGATGGTAACAAGACAATAGAAGTGGATGCGTATTTGAGAAGTTTTAATATAGTGAATGCACCAGTTGTGACTGAGTTATTAAAGTTAGCTAGTTTGGTGTCAGTATCGTTTATTGACGTGTTCAATCTGCTTAAGCTAGGCAAAATGTACTTTAATGATTTGCATTGTGGAGTATCTTATGACTCTCAGTTGTTTACTTTATCTTCATGTGTGGCAAATGCAGGGTCTGTAGGTGTACGTTGGGATGGGTATGTGGATCTATATCATAATAATGTGAATTTCAAGGGATTTTTGTCAATATCGAGTATTATTGATACTATGATGGAGACTATTAGACGTGTGTTAAATATCAAGAAGAAGGATTATAATGATGACGATGATAATGTGAATTTTGTCATTAAAACTGATGATAATGGTGAGGTGGTCGTGGACGCGAAGCCTCTGTCTGCTATATTGCCGAAGTAGTGTTGGTAGTAAGGCAGTGGGTGGTGGTGGCGATATGGTGTCAGAGAGGATCAGCGCATAAATATATTTAATGATGCAGGTGGAATCAAGACGGCGAGGGAGGGGGATTACAGCCTCTGATCTGATATTACATAGTAGCAAAATGATAAAAGCAATAAGTGAGAACGATATCATACGCAAAAATAATAAGGAAGACACAAATAACCTATATATCTTCCAATCAATGATGACGCCGCCGCCTCTTCCTCCTCACATGCTTCAAGCCTCTTTAAACGCACGATGGAAGCTGTCCACTATTGGGCTAGCCATATATTGTAAGAATGTTCTTGTGCCAGATACGATGAAGGCAGCTACCGGCATTCCAGATTGCAGCACAATATCAAAGTTAATCTTATTTATAGCGTCGTCATCCAGCTTGATTCTAGCTATATAGTGTGGTGGGATGTGCCCCATTTGGTCTGTGATTTTATCTGCTGATACATATATCACTTCACCATTTACACGTGGTACAAGCCGCTGCTTATACGCTTCTAGCTGTATCTTCGCCTTCATTCCTACAGCAACATGATCAATATCTTTTGGAGAGATCTGCACTTCTACTACAAGCTCATCATCAATGGGTAAGATCTCCAGTATCTTATTAGAATGAGGAGGGATAATTCCGCCTATGGTGTGGAATGCAATGCTTGTAATTACACCATTAATTGGAGAAACGATATTGGTTCGCTCCAATACGTCCTTACTTCTTTCATATCTTTCCATGTATTCCAGCATAATACCGTGGTTTCGTTTGTATTCCTCATGTATGTTCATTTTGTGTTCTTCTATCCGGCTGAGCATCTCAGATTCGAATGAGTATATTTCAGATTGTAGCTGATCCACACTAGCTGCTGTGCTTCCCACTCTACCGAGTAATTCATCATACCTATTTTGTACATCTGATAACATAGGTTGAGTAATGAGTCCATCTTCGAAGAGTTTTTTGGCATTATTTAGCTGTTTTTCTGTAGTTTTTAGCTGATTTTCATACGCGCTTAGGATGTGATTCGTAGAATCAATAGCGTTATACTTGCTTTCTATTCTTTTTTTGTACACATTTGTCATTTCTCTGAACGCAGCGTTTTTCGTTTTTAGTAATTTCTCCTGATTATGGATTAAATCTTCTACTTCAGGATCTGCATGATTAAGAATGGGATGAGAAAACAGAATTTTATCCTGGTCATTATTCTCAGCGAGTAGTCTACCTTCTATTGCGAGTGATATCCTTAAATTAGATAAAATGGCTGTGAAATCTGTCTTTGCGTTAACATCTTGGAGTACTATGAGCGTATCACCCTTATGGACTGTATCTCCTTCTCTCACATGAATCTTTTCTATGATACCTCCCTCCAGATGCTGTATGATCTTTGGCTTAGAGTGTGGGATGATAAATCCAGGTGCTATTGTTGCGCTATCTAATGGTGCAAAAGAACCCCATATAATAAATACAACAGCTACAACAGTTATAATGGTGATTGTGAATTTTATAGGTTTTTTTGTATGCTCTCTAAGACTTTCTTTGATAGGTGCAGTGCTTCGGCGCTCGCTTATGTCACCTATGAGGAAGTTCTTAGTGTCTGTAGCTACTGCTGATAGCTTGTGTAGAGTATCTGCACAAAATGTTGAGAATTTATGTGAAATGTTTCTCAGTGATGATTGATAGCGCTCTTTGTATTGAGCTAATCTAGATGCTTTTTGTGTTGTATCACTACTGTGTTCCTTCTGTTTTTGCTGTTTATCGCTTTGATCATTCTGGAACATATCTTGTACATCTATTACTCTCTCTTTGCTTTCTTTGCTGTTTTTGTTAGTTGTTTTTTTAATCATTTAACCAATATATGATAATGTATTTGATAAAGTGGTGAGCTATGTACTAACCTTAATTTATTGTATTGTTATGATTTTGCTGTGCTTGCTGTAATTTTGCCGTGATATTTGCAGCAGTGTCAAATGCTGCGATTGTTCCATCTTGCATCATCATCACTTTATCCGCAACTTGCAATAGCGACATTCTGTGGGATGCAATAATGGATGTGATTTTCTCTTCTTTCGCAATCTGTATAGCAGTGGATAATGCATTCTCTCCTTGTGAGTCAAGATTTGAGTTTGGTTCATCCAATATGATGATTTTAGGATCGTTATAGAAAGCTCTTGCTAATCCTATGCGTTGACGCTGTCCACCAGATAGTGAGCTTCCATCCACATCAAGTACAGTATCATATGCTTGTGGTAAGCGCAGTACCATTTCATGTATTCCAGCTAATTGCGCAGCTCTTACCACCTTCTCCGGATCACCATCTGGATCCATGCGAGCGATATTTTCCCTGATCGTCCCTGGGAAGAGCTCCACATCTTGTGGTAAGTAACCTATGTATTGCCCTAGTTCTTCTTTCTGCCAATCAGAGATGCTTGCACCGTCTATTCTAATTGAGCCAACAGCAGGTTTAAGTATTCCGGCAATAATCTTAATCATTGTAGTTTTTCCTGAGCCACTAGTACCAATCATCACTATGCATTCACCTGGATTAATGGAGAAGGTAGCGGCTTTTATGAGATGTGCTGTTGCTTTAGGATAGGCGAAATAGATATTTTCTCCAGCGATACTTCCATTTGGTGCTGGAAGTGACATCTTGTTTTGCCCTACTGGATGTATTGTAAATGCGCTATTAAGTCGTTTATATGCTTTCATGCAATTAATATAGCCCTTCCATGAGTTAATCGCCATCTCGAATGGAGCAAGAGCCCTACCGACCAAAGAAGAGCTGGCTATGATGGCACCAGATGAGAATTGTCCGCGCGTAAAGAGATATGCCCCCAAGCATGTGATCATAATTTGTAGTAATGTACGGATGAACTTAGTTAACTCCATAAATACAGCTTGTCTTTCATTTGTAGCTGATTGTATAGCCTGTACATCAGTATTCAGCTTTTGCCATGATTTAATGATATTTTTGGACAATCCCATCACCTCTATTACTTCTGCATTTCGTGTAGCTTGATCTACATATTTCATGCTTTGTATATAGCGCTCATTATTTTGTTCTATAAGTTTTCTCGTAGATCTATCTGCAAAGAATGCTACAGATACTATGATGATGCCTCCTACTAGAGCAAGGCTACCAATCCACACATGCAATATGAATAGCACGATCAGGAATATTATAGCCCAAGGTACGTCCATTATGCCTATAAGGCTCGGGCTAGTGAGGTATGTCTTAATTGTTTGCAGATCACGAAGTTGTTGGCTATTTGCATGAGCACGTGATTGGTTAGCAATCCTAATTGCGTTTTTAAAAACAATTTCTGATAATCTGCTTTCAAACCAGCTACCCATACGACTTGCAGCAAACGCTCTACCGCCCTGTATGCAGGCCTGGAGTAACTGTGCCATTATTATGACGAGAGTTAGCATTAGAAGTGTGTTGGTATTGTAGCTAGATAGTACGCGATCTAGTACTTGCATTGAATATAAAGGTGTACTAAGCATTAATATGTTAAGTACGAAACCAAAGAGTAGCACATACTTCACCATGGTTTTACAGGCTAAGAGAGACTCTTTAATAGGGTCTACTGTGGTGTTGTTTTCTGGTAAGAGTGCATTTTTGTTTAGCATTTGTAAAAAACTAATGTATTATGTTACTGTGCGTGCTACGTATTGTAAACTCGGTGTATACGAAACGCGTATCACTCTAGCTTAAATTTCTCATAAGGACAATACCTAATATTCAAAGATAGTCAATTTTCAATCTATTATAATTAGCTTTCAGGTTAAATGCAGCAAAAATTGAAACTTAAGCACAAATTTGTTATATTTATGTCAATTATTGCTGTCGTTGCACCGATTATCCTTATATCGCTTTTTGCATTTATTTATTATCATATAGGTGTTGAATCAATATTCAATGCACAAATGCGTAAAACTCTCCATAGAAGTTTAGAAATATCGGAGACTTATATAGATGAAAATATTAACAAGATAAAAGATGAAACAATCTCAATAGCAAATGAGTTAAATCACTTATTCCCAAGATTATATTTGAATGCTGATTTTTTTCAGGCATTTTTAGATCAAAAATCTAATAGATTGATGTTGTCTGAAATAGCGGTGTATCATGGTCATCAGCTGATTTCATCTACAACATTCAGTATTTTCACCACATTACATGGTGATGTGGAGGATCAGTTTTTCCGTGATGTGCCACCTGGTGTTGTAGAAGTGCATAGGGTTGATGAGTTGAATAAGCTTGTTGCAGTGTTAAATATGAGTCGTTTGTTTGGTAATATCAAATTAGATGATGCATATTTGGTGGTGACTAAGCAGTTAGATGATGCGATGGTTCGTAACCTTGTAGAGAATAAGCAGTTGGTGGAGGAATACCATATCTTGGGTGGTATGGTGAGTAATGCACGTACCAAGGTGTTGACTGTGTTTGCGCTATTTGCCGCACTAATAGTGATAGTAACAATAATTTTTGCGAACTATATGTCCAATTTGATTATTGGACCAATTAATGCCCTTGTTGCTGCTACCCGTAGTGTTGCAGGTGGAGATTATAGCTTTAAAATACGCAAGATTAATCATAATAATGAGATCGCGGTGTTGGAGGAAGCGTTTAATAACATGGTGAGGACTATATCTAAGCAGCATAATGAGGTTATTTCTGTGAATCATGAAATACAAAAGAAAAAAGATTTTATAGCAGGGATTCTGTCATCCCTATCATCTGGAGTGATTACACTAGATTCGGAAATGCGTATTTCATCTTGCAATAGCGCTGTGACGAGATTGCTAAAATTGCAGGATGATGTAGTAGGGAAGAAGTGTGATGCAATATTGCCTGAAATATCGCACAAGATGGATGGTGTGTATAACAGATATGGTAGTGCTGGAGTACATGATAATATTGAAGCTACAGTGAAAAGACCGGGGAATAGATACATATTGATGAAGGTGATGAAGCCGGATGACATGATAGTACGCAGAAATGACGACATAAAGGTTATTATAACTCTAAGTGACATTACTAAGCTTGTTGCAGCGCAAAGATTTTCTGCTTGGGCAGAGATTGCAAGGCGTATCGCGCATGAAATTAAGAATCCTCTGACACCGATACGATTGGTTACCGAAAGATTGCAAAGTAAGTTTGCATCGCAAATTTCTAATAACAAAGATCAATTTAATAAGTATATTAGTAATATAGCAAACAGGGTGGATGATATTAGTGATATGGTGGATGAGTTTGTGAAGTTTGCTAAAATGTCTTCCACGCAGATGAGGGAGGTGAATTTAGTGCGATTAGTGCAGGATGTTGTCTCATTGCAGGGGAGTCAGTATGGTGGTATAGATATTACCTTGAATCATAAGAACGATGATATTATCGTGTATTGTGACGATAGACAGATGTGTCAGGTATTTACAAATATAGTAAAGAATGCTGCGGAATCTGTGTGTGAGCGATATAATATTTCGGAGAATATGCATGTAGGCGATAGCGATATTGTTAGTGAGGGGTACATTCATATTGATATTCATGAGTATGATCAGAAGATTGAGATCACGGTGAAAGATAACGGCGTTGGTATCGATCCGTCCGTTATTGATAAGGTGTGTGAGCCTTACACTACAACGAAGAACTATGGTACAGGACTAGGATTAGCAATAGTAAAAAAAATAGTAGATGAGCATAATGGTGATTTGGAGATTGCTAATAATGGTGATGTAGAGGGCAAGGGGGCTGTTGTGACGCTGGTATTACCGCGTGTATCGGCAGATGATGCGGAGCAATAGCTTGGGAGGAATTATTGGCTATTTGTTACATTTTGTATAGATCCTTTTTGATTACTATAGTACGAAGAGTGTTGTACAATCTTTCGTATTTCTGCGATAAATCTAAAGCAGAAGTACCTTCTTCATTGGTAATACTTGGATCTGCATTATGTAGTAGGAGGAGATTGACCATGCGCATATTTTTATTACGTATGGCAATCATAAGTGGGGTATCGTGAGGATAGAGCGGATCTTTTATATTAGCGTTTGTTCTGTAATGATTTATTATATACTCTACTGTGTTGGTATGATTATGGTGGGCAAAATCTATTAGTGCATAGTCGATGTTTTCATATGATTCAACGATATTGGATATAGTGCGCTTGTCAATGTTGGGATTGATATAGTGGAATGCATTCTTTCCTGATGTATCTATGAGGTGTGTATTAGCTTTAGCGGAAAGTAGTATACATATTCCATCTACATTATTTGTTTTAACTGCAATGTGAAGGGCAGTTTCTCCATTTGCCATTTGATGATTTACATCAGCTCCTCTTTTAATTAAGTAACGTAGCGCTGTTAGCTTGCTGCGTGACATTGCGTATGTCAGAGGGGTATGTCCACTACGTAGGTCTTCTGCATTTATATCTGCGTTTTTGCTTAATAATGATTTAATTTCTTGAATATTGTTGTTGTGCACAGCAGCAAAAAGTAGAGCAGAGTATTCGTAGTTATAGAATGTCCTTGGTAAGTGATTGTTATGTTGGTCGTATTCTTTCTTACTGATATTGTCAGGCATTTTTTCAGTTTTGTAATCATATATGTCTCTTTTTGCTGTTTCAGCTTGGGAGATTATTTTAGCAGAGTCACTGTTGTTCATTGAATGTATTGCTGCTATTTCTTGCTGTGTTGGAGCGGTGAATTTGCTTGATGGTTGTGTGTTTGTTTTGTTGGTGGTGCTTTCTTTTGGTTTTGTTGATGTGTTGCTGCTTGTTTGTTTTTGCTGTGGTTGTTGTTGATCAGATTTTGATTCTGTCTTTTGTTCTTGTTGCAATTGTTGCGGAGTAGGCTCTGGTTCTGTTTTTTGTTTTGATTCAATATCTTGTTTGATATTCTCTTTTTTTGTTGATTCCGGCATTGTAGGAGGAAGAGCCGTGTTGTCTTCGCTAATTGGTTTTACATCAGTAGCGTTTGTGTTTTCTGTTTGTGTAGTTGCAGCATCATTCATTGCTGGTGATTGAGCATTACTAATTTTCTGCTTATTTTGCTTTGATTCTTTTATAGGTTTACTTTTGACTTTAGCTTTAACTCTTTTAGTTCGCTTTGTTTCTGGTACTAAGGGGCAATATTTTAGTAGATAGTGAGTAGGGTAATGACAGGCATCACGGTGGATAATATTCATGATGTCAGTCTCAATGCTGTAGTTATAGTGTGGTTGGGTGTGGTTTTTAGTAATTATTGGCTCTTGGGAAGGCGGTATTATGCATTGAGCATTATGTGTTGTACTAGGATCTTCCTTGTGGTTAATTATCCATTGTATTGTATCATTGTGTGAAGACGTACTATCTTGTTGTGTGGATGTACATTGTTGATGTTGATGTTGATGCTGAGTGGTGTGGTGATTATTATTTTTTTGTTTGATTGGGTTATGTTGTGCATGGTTGATGGTGCTCAGACGCTTTTGGAAGTCGTCGCGCATACGTACTTCAGATGCTGACGAATAATTGCTACCATACACAGAAAGCAGTAATGTTAATATGAATATGGCATTAAACATCTTTTTTTATCAATTTCTTAATAATTGCTTCCACTTCCTTAGTGACAATGGAAGAGAGATTTTCATCTAGCCAATGACGTATGCCAGTGTTAATTGCTTCTTCAATCGACCTATCTATAGAATTCGGTTTTTGTCTTGTATGGCGGTTCCATTTGTATGATGTACCACCTATAGCATTAGTGAGATATAGAGTATCTTCATTAATTTTATCAAATTTATCTTGTAGCATTAGGTTTCTTATATTGTCGAGAGTATCGGTTCTAGGCATATTATGAAATCTATATAATTGAGGTTGAATGATATTAACGTTATAATGGTAAATGATTTTTTATATTTGATAAATATTTATTTCTCCTAAGCAGTAATTTTCTTTTAGTATCATGTCATGATGATCACCTAGAGGAGTATGATAATATAGATCATAGGTAGTATTTATCTTGCCTCCATCTACTGTAATATTAGCCGCGGAGTTTGATTGGTGAGAGATGTTAATTGTACTGTTTAGTAGAGCTGGAGAGAGGTGTAGGTTGATCTGCTCAACATTTGCTCCTAGAATTATATTTTGTTCTGTGTGTGCATCTACCAGATTGTGGATACAGTAATGAAATTGACCTCGGGATTCGGTATTGTAGATGATTTCGTGCGTGATGTTGAACGGGATATCAGGTGGTGAGTGTGGATTGCCTATGTGTATAGTGGCTTCAGTAGGAATATTTATAATATGTCCATCACTTTGTATGGCATCATCAAGAATTATATCAGTAATGTTGTTATATCTTGAAGAAGTATCTATTAAGTCAGATATTGAAAATTTACCATTCTTGTTAATAGGGTCAGTAATTTCTAATGTTGTAGCGTTGTAGCAGGTGATGGGCTTTATGTGCCAGTGACTGATGGCTGCTATCCATTTCGTAGCGATTGTATTGTTTTTGCCTGTATAGTGCAGGTTATTACTGTACATGATATGGTCTACGTCGAATTCTAATCTGCTATTTTCATTCAGCATTTGGATAGATGTGTTATGCATTATTTCTGTAAAGAGCATATTTGCCTCGACTCCTTTATCGATCACTATATTGTTGATGTGTTTTGCTGCATTTGGGAATAACATTGTGAATTGTTGTGGCTTATTATGAGTATTTGAGTTATAGATATACAGAGATTTTGCTTGGTATATTGCTGTGCCATCCAGAGATGCAACGGAATTATGTACGCGGTGTGATGAAGCATATATGTTGATGCGATTAAAGCTGGAGAGATAGTCGTTTAGCTCTAGTATTACATTATTAGAATCATGGATGTAGAGTGCTAGTGCTCCTGTTGCTGTACCATTAGCATAGGAGATCGTAGTGCGATTGATGTTGTTGTGCAATGAGTCAGCAGTATTGATTGCGTTATTTATTACAGTTGTTAGTTTAATTGGTACTGCAGGGTTTGTAACGTTATATACAGTGAATTGACCTATGTAGTGATAGTTATGTATAGCGCTATGGTGGTGATTCATATGAAGGATGGAGTTAATTTGTAGTTATTATATCTTGTCAAATTCGGCAATACAATGATATATTGTTATTATATGTGTTGTCAAATATTCGTGTTAATGTAGTAAGTTTTTTGTGTTACTGGAGGAGTTATGAATGTAATTGGTATTCATGAAGGGGATAATTTTGTTTATGAAAAATCCGGTAAGAATTACAGAATAGTTGTAGATAGTGATAGTTTGAGAGGTGATGAGAGCCATTGCCTGCGGTTAGAGGGCGGTGGTGGCGTTGTATCCATGGATACACACTATAGCTATAATATTGCTATTATAGCAAATGTAATGGCGATTCATAATGTTAAGGGACTGACCATTAATAGTAAGTTAAATAGCGGTATGTTGGAATTGGGGTGGGGCGGTTATGCGATGCTCAGCAATTATTCGACCAGGATGCTAACTTATTCAATTATTGCTGATAATAGCTTAAGTACCATCAAATTTTCTGATGATGTTGCTGTATCTTCATCAATTTTGAAGCTAGATGAGTCCTCCTGTGGGCGCTTTATGTATGATGATCTGGATAGTGAGATGTATCACCCGTACTTCTGCACAAAGACAGACATAGATGATTTATTTGATGAATCAATTTATACTAATGGTTTGCTTAATGTAAAGATCCACGGTGGTAGTAGTTTGACACAAATGAATTTCCAAGGAGTGAGGTATGGTTTGGATATTGTAGTGCCCCAGAATATTGAGTATTTTTTAGGATCGGCAATGGGGGATAATCATCTTACATTCAAATATTCAAGTAAAAAGAAAGTGGATGTTGTGCTATATGGTAAGAAAGATAAAGTGTATATTCATGGTGGGAATCTAATTAATATTATGAATAGGTGTGACTCTTCCTGTGCAAGAAAAGAGTACCATTATCGTAGTAATAGCAGTACCTTTGTGAGAATAGATCGCTTTAATACAACGAGTGATCGCATATTTTTTGCGAAAAATAGTGAGAATCCAGGTATTTCTGCTTCTGTGTGTAATAGACTATATAATGATATTGATATTGTTGATATAGACACTAGGAGAGCAATGAGTGTTAGTGGGCAATATTTTGTGAAGCTCATATTTGAAGTAGGTATGGGAGGCATATCAATAGATGATATTGATGGATTAAACATCAGAGGGTATTGTGATGAAAAGAATATTGCTGTACCCGTGATATATGGTGTGGGCAGGGATAGTGGCAAAGTGAGACTTGCATTAGCACATTATCAGTATGGAGGTTCATTCTACAAAGCAATAAGTGTATCTGAAATCATGGAGTTTGGTGGGATTACAGATGTAAGTCACTTGAACGCTATACACTTTGCTTTTGAAGATGTGGAGGAGGTGCAGGGGAAGAAATACCTATACGACTCTATGGATCACGATGTATTAAAGATTGATGACTTCAATACTGGAAGCGATAAGTTATGTTTTATGGCTGGGAGAAGCTTAGGAGGATTAGATAAAGATCATAATGGTTACGTAAGTATTTTGCGATTTGCTAATAAGGAAAGACAGCCCGTTTCCAGAGGTGATGATGCTAAAATGTTAATATTGCAGAGCTTAAATATGAATATTAAGGTAGATGGAGTGAATATATTGAAATATGTTGATAAAGCAATACAGTTGGATGTTAATTTATTCAGTGAGCTACTTATACAGTCGTCAAAAGATACATATTTTGGTGGTACAATACCGTTAATTTATATATCACAAGATGATTTAGGTGATGTGCAGTCTCGAGTAGGATTATTGCAGTATGATTCTCATGGATTCATATCCGAAGTTGCGCCAGTGGTTCTATTTGGGGATGAGAGTATTGTTGGTGGGGTAGCTTATGAGATGGGGAGTGGAAATATTTGTTTTGAAGGAGATATGATGAGGCCGATGGATTACGCATTGTCATTAGATATGTAATCGATATATGAATAAAATGAATGGTAGGTATATTGTGGTTTTGTTATAAATATAAAATAAAACTGGATTTTTTGTACAATTTGTAGTAGGGTGGCGATCAGTTGCTGTGGATTGGTGATTTGTTGCGGGTATAATCATGGTGATCCTCAGTCTTATATGAATTCTGCATAAAACATATTGGTTTATATTATGGCTGTACCTAAGAGAAAAACTTCCAAAGGAAAACGTAATCAGCGTAGTGCGAATAAGGGGTTGAAGCCTATTAGTATTGCTTTTGATAAGGATACAGGAGAGGCGAAATTGCCGCATCATATGTCACTTACAGACGGTTTTTACAATGGGAAGGTGGTAACGAAAAAATTTATGAAGCGTACTGAATCTGAGGATTAATGCTCTTCCTTGTCTCGGTGGTAGCTTTGTCATGATTTTGGCGTGCTTAGTGTCGCCCTGGTGCCAGTCTGCTTAATCTAATAATGAAATAAATACAAGATACGTTTTTGATGTCCAACGTTACTAAGATTAGTGTTGATGTAATGGGTGGGGAGAATGCTCCGTTTGCTCCTCTTGCTGCTATAAGGGAGTTATGTGGTGTATCAGATAGCGTATACTTTTATATATGCGGTGATCGTGAAGTGATCGCTCCGTATATGGAGGAGCACTTGGTGGATCAGTCGCTTTATGAAATTGTACATAGTGATGATGTGGTGAAAGAGGATGAGAAACCAGTGACAGCCTTTAAGACAGGGAAGAATACCAGCATGTATCAAGGAATAATGTTGGTGAAAGAGCGGAAGGCGGATGCTTTTGTATCTTCAGGGAATACGGGTGCCCTGATGATTATGTCTAAGATGATACTTGGTTGCATTGATGGAATCAGAAGGCCGGCAATTATAGGGACTATGCCAACAATCCGTGGAAAGTCTGTAATGTTGGATATAGGCGCGAATTCTGATTGTAATGAAACACACTTACTTCAATTCACACTTATGGCTATTTGCTTTAGTAAGATAGTGTTGGGTAAGGATAATCCATCTGTTGCAGTATTGAATATAGGATCTGAGAAGTATAAAGGGCGTGATTTGGAGCGTAGGACCGCTGAATTGCTACAGAAGTCGCAGGTAGATTTTGCAGGGTATATAGAGGCGAATGGTATATTGAGTGGTGACGTAGATGTGATTGTGACTGATGGATTCACTGGTAATATTGCGCTAAAAGCAATAGAAGGAGCTGTGCAAACAGTGATAACTTTTTTAAAGAATGCTGCCAAGAGGTCTATATTTAGTAGGGTGCTTCTTCTTCTTTTATCGAGAGTGCTTAAATCTTCAATAGCAGCAATTAGTCCATCGAAGAATAATGGTGCGATTTTTATAGGGATTGATGGAATAGTGGTGAAAAGTCATGGAAATTCAAAAGATTGTGGTATAAGGAATGCTATAGAGCTTGCTCACAGACTGTCTGTGGAAAATGTGAATGCTAGGATAGTGAAGAGTTTGCAATTATCTGAAGATGGTGATAATGATGGGCTTGCAAATAATTTTATTAAGAAATTGAAAGAAACGTCTGCTAAAATATTTACAACATAGGTGATGTAGTAGTTAGTTAGGTGATTGTATTAATTAGATGATATGCATTGTATAAAATTTATCAGAGAAAATGCAGAAACTTTCCGTGAAGCGATGAGGAAGCGTGGTGTTGAATGTGATGTAGACGAGATTCTATATCTTGATTCATCAGTTAGGCGTCACAAAACAGAATTAGATGACTTAAGTCATGCGAAGAAAATATTAGATCGGAGGATCTTTGCGCAAAAGAAAGGAGAAGGAGGTGATCTGGATGAATTACTTGCTGAGTGTGAATTATTCAAGGGTAAGGCAGAGATTATTGAGGAGAAGATGAAGGCCGATAGTGATCAATTAAGGAATAAGTTGGTTGCTTTGCCAAATATGGCAGACTCAGAGGTACCATATGGTATTAGTGAATCTGATAATGTGGAGATTAAGAGATTTGATGGGATTAAGCAGTCTGATTCTATGAAGTATTATCAGCATTTTGAGATACCTTCAGTTAAAAAGAGTATGGATTTTACTACTGCAGGTAAGATGTCTGGTAGTAGGTTTGTTATATTGAGGGAAAGATTAGCTACTTTAGAGAGGGCATTGGCTAATTTTATGCTTGATCTTCATGTCAAAGATTACAATTATGTGGAAGTATCTCCGCCTTTGTTAGTAAAAGATCATGCGATGTTTGGCACAGGGCAGTTGCCGAAATTTGCGGGAGATTCTTTTGTAGTAGATAATGGAAATTATAGGTTAGTGCCTACTGGTGAAGTGCCGTTAGTGAATATGGTCGCAGATCAAATTGTGCAGAGAGGTGATTTACCAATGCGGTTTGTTGCGTATACTCTCTGTTTCAGATCTGAGGCTGGTAGTGCTGGGAGAGATACGCGTGGGATGATACGTTTACATCAATTCAGTAAGGTTGAGCTAGTGACAATTTGTGCAGAAGATAATTCCGAAAAAGAGCATCAGCAGATGTTGAATGCTGCGGAGAGGGTGCTGCAGGAGTTGAATATATCGTATAGAGTGATGCTTTTATCTAGCCAAGATATGGGCTTTTCTGCTAAGAAGACATACGATATTGAGGTGTGGATGCCATCAAGAAACAAATTTGTGGAGATCGCTAGTTGTTCGAATTGTGGTGATTTCCAGGCTAGGCGTATGGCAGCAAGGTATAAAAATGCTTCTGGTAGGAATTGCTTTGTGCATACATTGAATGGATCAGCGTTGGCTGTAGGTAGAACTTTGGCTGCGTTATTGGAGAATTATCAAGATGACCAAGGGCGTGTACTAATACCAGAAGTTCTAAAAAAGTATCTACCTCTCGGTGATAGTGACTACATATTCGCATGATCATTTCTGTTAGTAAGCTGCTTTTGTTGTGCAAGAGATTACTTCAATCATCATCCATTAGCAGCTATTCTATAGATGCGGAGATTTTATTAGCGCATTGTCTTGCTGAATCGAGAGAGCAGCTGTTGTTGGATGTGGTGGATGGGAGTGTCGTGGAGATTAGTAGCGATCAGTGGTGCACTATAGTTAATGCCATAGATCGCAGGATTAGTAATGAGCCGATAGCATATATTGTAGGATACTGGGAGTTCTATAATAGTACCTTCTATGTTAATAGGGATGTTTTGATACCTAGGCCAGAAACAGAGTTATTAGTTGACAGAGCTGTTGATTATATATCTCAATTGAATCATCAGTCTATTAAGGTGTTAGATATTGGTACAGGAAGTGGATGTATTTTGCTATCAATTGTCAAATCCTGCTCGAATATTGATATTCATGGTGTGGGTATTGATATTAGTGATGCTGCATTGAATGTAGCGCGGCGTAATTGTGTGGAGATGGATTTAGAGGGTTGCGTAGATTTTGTTCTGGCAGATTACAAGGACTATATTGATAATACGAATGATAAATATGATATCATTGTGTCGAATCCGCCATATGTTTCTATTTCAGAGTGGGAGAATTTGCATCCCGGTGTTAGGGAATATGAGCCTAAGATTGCTGTGACTGATATGGGTGATGGATTATCTTATTATAAGAATATGCTGCGAGTAATAGAGAAATTGATGAAGCCACATTCAGTACTGATATTTGAGATAGGTATAGGTCAGATAGATGTTATGAGAGGAATATTGGAGGGAATAGAAAATATGGAGATATATTCGGTGGATTATGATTTGCAATCGATCGCAAGATGCATAATAATAGGGAAAAATAATGGTATTATATCTAATATAGATAGAGAGTAGAAATAAAATAAATATATATATAACACAACATCATATGTCGCGATTCTTCTGGAAGCGTAAGATTCTTGTACAATCTTTATATAGTATCGGTATGCATCATGCATTTCGTGGCGGAAGTGGTGGTGGTGGTGGTGATGAGTTATTTGTGCATGACGTTATTCCTGATTTAGTGAGAAGTACATGTGGTCTCATCGCAATAGAGAAAGAATGTGAATTGGGTAAAGATTTTATAATTATGGTGATAGATGTTCTGAGTGATCTTGTTAAAAAGCAAGACTCATTGGATCATATAATTACAAATTATTTGAAATCAGATTGGAAATGGGATAGGGTTGCGACAGTTGTACGGACGATATTGCGTCTTGGGAGTTATGAGATAATTGTTGGTAGTCCGTTCACAAGTAGTAGAAGTGGGGGGGCTATTATTAGTGATTATGTTGATGTTGCTGTACAAATGAGTCACAATGTGGAGGCTCCATTTATTAATGGATTATTGGATAATGTATTGAAGAATGATGTTAAAAACGGAGAAGAGAGCGTATAGTTTTATTTTTTATTTATCTTAATGGAATAATAATGTTGGTATTAGTGTTAATGTGGGAATATGCAAGATTTTAGGAAATCTAACGATAATGGTATTGTAATACATAATGGTGATGATCTTGTATCTATGCGCAAGGCCGGGAAGCTAGCTGCTGAGGTTTTGGATTACATAGGAGATATGGTGATGCCTGGTGTTAGTACCGGGAGACTGAATGATTTGTGTCATGAGATGATTCTTGATAGTGGTGCTATTCCAGCTCCTTTACATTATAACGGGTTCCCCAAATCCATTTGTACTTCTGTGAACCATGTTGTGTGTCATGGTATTCCAGATAATGCAAAGATATTGAAGAATGGTGACATTGTGAATATCGATGTGACTGTTATAGTGGATGGATGGCATGGTGACACAAGTCGTATGTATTGCGTTGGTGATAAGATTTCTGTTAAGGCGAGGAAGCTGATAGATTGTACGTATGAATCTATGATGCGTGCTATTGCAGTGATTAAACCAGGTGTAGAGTTGAATACGTTAGGTGCAGTAATACAGGAGTATGCAGAATCTAATAATCTTTCTGTTGTTAGAGATTATTGTGGGCACGGAATAGGCAAAGTATTTCATGCTGCTCCAAATGTTTTGCACTATGAGAGTAAGCTAAATAAGGTGGTGTTGCAGGAAGGAATGTTCTTTACTGTTGAGCCTATGCTAAATTGTGGTAAGCATGGTACTAAGGTGTTGAATGATGGATGGACTGTAGTGACTAGAGATAAATCCCTTTCTGCGCAATTCGAGCACACTGTTGCAGTTGTGAAAGGTGGTGTGGAAATTCTAACACAATCGAGTAAGAAAGGAGAGTGGTAATAATGAGATTGCAATCGAGAGAAGAGTGTTGCTATACTATTGATCATCTATATGCGATAATATCTGATGTAGAGCAGTATCATAGTTTTGTTCCTTGGTGTGACAAAAGTGTTATTATAGAAGAGGAGCAGGGTGGTGATTTATTGGTTGATTTGCATGCTAAATTTGGATTCATGTATGAGAAATATAGGTCAAGAGTGCGCTGTTATCCTCCCCGTTATAGTGGTAACAGTAATGCGGGGGAGGCTGTGTCGCATGATATAGAAGAGCAGTTAGCAGCAATTGGTGCAGATGTGAGATATTGTGCGGTGCAGTCTACATTAGTTTCTGGTCCGTTCAAGCGCCTGAACAGTGTGTGGTTCATGCATGAGAAAAGTCAAGAATTTGGTGTATCTGTAGTTTATTTCCTGCTAGATGTAGAGTTTATGAATAAGGTGTTTAAGAGTATGGCCAAAGTGTATTTTAATACGGCTTATCGCAGGATTAAAAAATCATTTTATGATAGAGCACAGTTATTGTATGATGCGGATAAAGCAGCGGATAAAGTAGTGACATAAAATGTTTGATCATAGGTAGTGGTATGGAGAATAGAAAAACATTGGCTTTGTTGGGTTCTACAGGATCTATTGGCAAGAATGTTATTGAAGTAATTAAGCAGTTCCGGCATCTATACCATGTTAAAGTGTTAGTGGCAGGATCTAATGTGCATCTGCTCGCGGAGCAAGCGTTGCTTCTTGGTGTAGAATCGGTGGTTATAGGTGATGAATCTTTGCATACTGTGTTATGTGATTTATTACGCGATAGTAGTATTAATGTGTATAGTGGAAGACAGGCTGTATTGAATGCTGTCTCAGTACATTACGATATAGTATTTATGGCAATGTGTGGGACTGCAGCACTTGCTCCCTTGATGATGGCTATAGAGAACAGTAATACGGTAGCTACTGCTAATAAGGAGACAATTGTTTCGGCTGGACAATATGTTATGGCTCATGCAGAGCGGTATGGTACTACGCTTTTTCCGGTAGATTCAGAGCATAATGCAATTCTACAGATATTAAAGTTTGGAGGCCTTGATGATATTAGTAGTGTGATGCTTACTGCTTCTGGTGGTCCGTTTTGGGGATATACGTATGAGCGAATGCGCGATGTAACACCGTCGCAAGCAGTGAAGCACCAGAATTGGGATATGGGAGCGAAGATATCAGTGGATTCTGCTACTATGATGAATAAGGGGTTAGAGGTAATAGAAGCTATGCATTTGTTTCAGATGCCTCTATCAAAAATTAAGGTCATTGTGCATCCGCAATCTCTTGTGCATGGGATTGTGCATTATGTAGATGGTACTAGTATGATTTGTGCAGCCCCGCATGACATGAGAATACCTATCGCTTATTCTTTGTCTTGTCCGGTGAGATTGCCTGTGGTAGATTGTATAGATCTTGCTAAGGTTTCTAGTTTAGATTTTATGGAAACTGATCATAAGAGATTCCCCATGTTGCGATTTGCTATGGATGTGGCTGAGTGTGGATGTGATGGTGCTATTATTGCTATGAATGTAGCAAATGAGGTAGCAGTGGAGCGATTCCTTCAAGGAGAGATAGGGTTTTTGGATATATATAATGTGGTACGTGGTGTGACAAAACATTTTGCTCATGTTAAGACTACTTCTATTGATGATGTGTATAGTATTGAGAGTGATGTGAGGAAATTTATGTTTGGTAAAAATAACTGATTGCAAAATGAGTAGAATCGCAATAAGATTCGCCTGTTGAGATTATGGGTTATCTTTATTTGTATTTGTACTTGTGTCATTAGTAGAGTTCTTTACAGCGCGTAGGCGTGTTATGGTGTCATTTTTTGTGATGATACTGATTTTTGGTTATTTCTCGTATAATAGCATACCAAAGGAAAGTGACCCAGATATTAGTTTACCTATGGCTCATGTGGTGGTGCTGATGGATGGTATTTCGCCAGAGGATGCGAAGAAGATGATATTAAAGCCCTTAGAAAATGCTATAAAGTCTGTGAATAATATTAAGCAGATTACATCATATGCGAGTGACGGATCTGCGAGTATTTTGGTAGAATTTCGTCCCAATGCGAATAAAAGCCAGGTTTTGCAGGATATGCGAAATAGGGTAAATGAAGTTGCTAATGATATACCAAGCCAGGCTACAAATCCCATAGTGAAAGAGATTACATTAGATCAGTTCCCTGTGTTGAATGTAGCGGTATATGGTGATGTACCAGGTCGGCAGCTGCTTGTTGTGGCTCGTGATTTGCGTGATGAAATTGAGCAGATACCAGGTGTGTTGGAAGTGAGTATAGCTGGTGATATGGAGGACGCTGTAGAGATAGTTGTATCTCCATCGGCAATTGAAAGTCAGAGATTGAGTATAAGCGAAATAGCTAATAGCATTGTTCAGTATAATCGTATTGTAACTGCTGGCTTGATGCGTAATGCTGGAGGTGAGTATCTTGTGAAGGTTCCTGCGCTTATTCAGGATTATAGAGAATTGCTGGACTTTCCTATAAGATCAGGTGGGGACTCATCTCTGAAGATTAAGGATATAGCAGAGGTGCATAAAATATATAAGATGCCCAGCAACAAGGCAAATGTGAATGGTAAACCAGCTATAGTGCTAGAGGTGAAGAAGAAAAGCGGTACAAATATTATAGATGTAACACAAATGGTGAAGGATAGTGTGAGTGATGCTAGTAAGCGCTTACCAGAAGAGGTGAAAATATTGTATTCGCAGGATAAATCAGGAGAGATTGCAGACATGTTGGGTGATTTGCAAAATGAACTCTTTTTAGCTGGGTTACTGGTCATGATTATTATTGTAATAGCCATAGGAGTGCGCTCAGCTTTACTTGTGAGTTTATCGCTCCCAGCTTCGCTGCTGTCCGGAGTGTTGATGCTACATATGAGTGGGTGTACTATGAATGTTGTAGTGTTGTTTAGCTTAATACTGAGTCTTGGTATGATTGTGGATGATGCTATCATTGTGAGCGAATATGCTGATGTGAAGTTGCATCAAGGGTATGGCGTTCAGGAAGCATATATTTCTGCTGTAACACGCATGTTTTGGCCTATTGTTACTACCACATCTGTGAAACTTGTTGTGTTTTTCCCATTATTGTTTTGGCCGGGAATAGTGGGAGAGTTTATGAGGTATTTGCCAATTACTATGATTGTAGTGCTAACGAATTCGCTGATCTTTGCTTTATTTATGCAGCCGGCGCTTGCTCCAATAATTATTCGTAAATATCAGCAAGGTAGTGGTGATGGTGGTGTAAGTATGTCAGAGCAAAGTGTGGGATTTGGTGCAAGGTGCATTAGTATTTACAAGAGTGTGTTAGTAAGGGTGTTGCAGAGACCTAGACGATTTGTTGCTGTGCTTATGTCTTCAATTTGTATGATATACCTTGTATTTATTAATTTTGGGCCAGGTCTAAAGTTTTTTCCAGAAATTGAGCCAAGTAGTGCAATCATTGTGGTACGAGCGCCAGGTAACTTATCGCTAGAAACGAAGCATAATCTTTTGAATGATGTGAGGCACAGAGTTAGTGATATGCAGGATGAGGTGCGAGTTTTTTATTCTAAAGCTGGTGTTGTAGATGATGGTGAGTCTTATCCGAAAGATACGATAGGTATAATAGAGCTTGAATTTGCTCATTGGCAAAAACGTCGTAAAGCAAAGGTAATAATCGGCGAGATATTGGAGCGAACACAGAATATAGATGGTGTGATTATAGAGGTGATGAAAGAGAGATCTGGTCCTTCGAGTAGTAAGGAGATAGTAATGAATGTGGCCGCAACCAGGTATGAGATGATTGCTCCTTTTGTGGAGAAACTGAGGACAGCTATGGATGATATGGGAGGATTTAAAGATGTTGAAGATACTAGGCCTATTAATAAGATAGAGTGGCACTTTAACATTGATCGAGAGTTGGCATCTCGCTATGGTCTGAGTATTGGAGATATAGGGTGCGCGTTGCAGATGGTGACTGGTGGTTATAAGGTATCTTCAATGAGGGTTGATGGTATAGATGATGAGGTTGATGTATTGCTGAAGTTTCCCCCAGAGTATAGATTAATCAGTGGAGTTGAGAATATAAAATTAATCAACAATGCTGGTTATCCAGTACCTTTGAGTACAGTATTGAGTAAGCAACCAGCGCGTGGTGTATCTACTATAAAAAGTGTGGATAAAGTACCGGTAATTACTGTGAAATCCGATGTTGTGGAAGGGTATTTGGCTGATAGTCAAATTAAGCGTATCAAAGCTTGGTTTGAGGATAATCATGATCCAGATATCACATTGGTATTTAAGGGGGATCAAGAAGAGCAGGAGGAAGCATCAGTATTTTTGATGGTAGCTTTTATAACGGCATTAATTATAATGTCCCTTATTATATTGCTACAGTTGAATTCGTTTTATCAGACATTCATTGTAATGAGTGCTGTTTTCTTATCAACTGCCGGTGTGTTGTTGGGGTTAATGCTTACCTGGGAGCCATTTATTATTGTAATGTGTAGCGTTGGTATCATCGCGCTAGCAGGCATTGTTTTGAATAATAATATTTTGCTTGTTGATGCGTATAATCACAATATAAATTCGGGTTTATCGGTGTATGATGCTATTATAGAATCTGCAATGGAAAGAGTCAGGCCAATATTTCTGACTGCGATCACAGCGGTTTTAGGGTTACTTCCGATGGTGTTAGGTCTGACAATTGATATAGTTGGGCGGGAAGTTACATATGATGCTCCGTCGAGTCAATGGTGGAGGCAGCTGTCTACTGCTATTGCTGGGGGACTAAGCTTTGCTACTATACTGACATTGTTGTTGACTCCTTGTCTTCTGGCGATTTTTAGTAAGTATGAGCATAGAGGTGGTGCTGGCTGATTGGTAGAATAGGTGATGTGTATTAAACAATGCATTTACATTCTTTTTTGAGTATGTTACATTGTGCATAGTTTTTGATTTAGAACGCTCGAGAGTAATTGAAATATGGGAAATATGGCAGGAAGAGGTACAGGGATTGATGTTGCAAAGTCTGGTGTGGAGTCCTTATCTTTTGAGAAGGCGATGGCGGAACTTGACAGAATTACTACTCTACTTGAGAGTGGTTCCGTTAATTTGGATGATGCGATAAGGTACTATGAGAGGGCGTGTTTATTGCAGGAATATTGCAGTAAT
>Ga0213833_1000467_pt1 | contig 41654 bp, 34 predicted proteins | sample SWATP21_FD_160575 | JGI IMG/M metagenome (GOLD analysis project Ga0213833, IMG submission 160575) | Coastal seawater microbial communities from Marineland, Florida, United States - SWA TP2 #1 | ecosystem: Environmental > Aquatic > Marine > Coastal | place: USA: Florida | collected 2016-08-14 | reverse complement strand
CCTGCTGGTCTGTCACCACGCCGGGCTCCCTGCGAAGGCAGGACGGGTAGCGGGCGCGTGTCAGATGGGGGCAGCGGTGGGGAGGAGTAGTTGTCGCCGATGGGGAGGTTTAGTTGTCGCTGAGCACCGGTCAGCTCGAACTCGTCCACACACGCCTTTCCAGGGTCATACGGACGACTCATGGCCGCTTCCCACGGATACAGATCAGGGGAGACATCGCTCGTCTGGACTTCGTTCCAGTCCTGCTCCCGGAAATGGCCAGCGAAGGTCGTCTTGGGTTGCCATTCCTTCAGGGTGCCGCATCCCGAGGCAGCGACGATCAGAGAGGGGACAAGGAGCGCTTTCACAGTTCGCATTTTTGATTCCTACACATCGAACGGTGGATTGGGGAACCACGGATCGGGATCGCGAACTCCTGCAGCTGCCACTGCAGTCTTCGGACGTCCGTGTCCGTGGCAGCCGGGCCCCGAGCAAGGCCCGTGCCAACGAAAAGGCGCCACCCGACCTCGGGGGGGGGAGACACCGACCGTCGTCACCTCCATCGAACCACTTCGCGAATTCGCCCTCGACCAGGGTGTTGTCGTCGCGACGACTGTCACTGCCCAATCTCGACGCCCGTCAGCCCCCCCCCAAAAAACTTCAACCAAATCCAAGCCCGGTTGGAGCACAGGCCTCCGAGCCGAGCCTGGACCCCCGCCCGCTGGACAGGCCCCTCGATAGTGCGCAAGGACGACGCCCGGCCGCAGGGGCTCTCGTTGGAGTCCGTCGACCAGCCGCAGGCACGCCTGCCGGGACAGGCGGTTGACGTGCGCGATGTCGCAGAGCTCCGCAGACCGCAGCTTCGCCAGGTATCGGAGGCTACTGCACCCGGTAGATGTTGAAGCTGCCCTCGAGCCCCGGCGCCGCCCCCGTGCGCACCAGCGCCCCGGCCACACACCGCTCCACATCGTAGGTGACGCTATCGGTGTCGACGCGCACCCGCGCCAGGCGCCCCAGGCGGTCGTACTTCAGGCTGATCTCGGCCCGAATGGGCTTGATGGCCGAGTCGAAGCACGCCGACAGCGAGCCCGAAAACGGCTTCACCAGCTTCTTCAGGGGACCGGAGAGCCCCGCCTTCGACGTGGAGGCGTCTCCCGGCTGCAGGGGGGCCGGCCGACGGGCGGAGTAGCGGGTGGCCGGGACTGCCCGACTGGCCAGCACCTCGGTGTCGGTGAGGCGGTCGCGCCAGTGGAGGACCGTGCGGCCGTGGATGTCCCACGAGATGGCATCGCCCACCGCCATCCAGCCCGGTTCGGCCGGTCCGACGACCGCCCCCCGGAACTGCTCGACGCCGTGGGTGACGTAGTGGGCGACGTCGATCGGGCCGGTGCGCAGGAGCCAGGCGTCGACCAGCGCGCCATCCACATACCGCATGAAGCGCCGCTCTCCGACCTCGGAGCGCCGCTGGAGCTCGATGTCGTCGGGCTTGTCGGCGGGACCTCGGCCGGCGAAGCCGTCGTCGGCGAGGTGCAGGCTGCGGGGCTTGCGCGTGTACTTTACGGGGCGGTCGGTGCTGCCCCACGGAAAGCCGGCGGCTCCTTCGGGTGTGAGCCAGGGCTCGCCTGCTTCCGGCGCGGTGCCCGGCAGGCTCAGGGCGAGGAGGACCGAGGCGAGCGCTCCAAGTCGGTGTACCAGTGTGCGCATCTCGACACCTCCAAGGGCCTACTCTTCGTCGTAGTCGTCTCGACGGCGCCGACGGGGACCCCGACGTCCCCACCCACCCACGCCATCCGCGGCCGGTGGAACGGGGTACTCGCCGTCGTTGGCTTCGTCCCAGTCCTGGCGAAGCTCCCAGAGGGCACGGTCCCAGCGGGCGAGCATGGGCGGGATGGCGAAGGGCACGGGAAGGGCCTCCACCTCTCGGGACAGGCGGTCCAGCACATCCGCCATGTCGAGCTCATCGTGGGTGTAGATGCCCAGGCAGGGGCCGTGCTTGTCGCGGTGGATGAGCACGATGGCGTCGCAGAACTCGAGCACATCGGGCAGGGCCACCGCCTGGAACAGCCGCGCCGGAACACCCTCGACCTTCTGGCCCGTGAGGTAGTGCAGCGCCTGGCGCATCTCTTCGGGCAGGCCGCCGTCGGGGGTGGGGTCGAGGTGGGCGTCGGCCACGGGCGGCAAGGTGGACGCGACCTTGGCCCCTTCTTCGGGCGGCGGCTCCGACATCACGAGGATGGCGGAGGCACCCGCTGCGATGGCTTCATCCACCTCCTCTTCGGAGGCGCAGAAGAGCGTCCAGCGAGACTCCCACCGGCGCAGCGGACCGCGCGGCAGCAAGCGCTCGACGAGCTCCACTCCCTCCGCCTCTTCCGGCACGGTGCGCGGATGGGCGCCGTCGGCCCAGGCGATGATCTCCGAGTCGGGAAACAGCGCTTGGATGACCCGTCCGCAGGTGAGCCCCGAGTACTGGAGCCCCCGCCGGGCATCGCGCGCGGAGTCGTCGGAAAACTCGGCCCCGCTCACGCTCACGCGGAAGAGGAGGTCGATGTCGTTGCGAGGATAGGCGTCGATCCAGCGTTCCCGGCCACGGCAGAGCCGCCCCGGGTCGTTGGGGTCGAAGTCGCTGAAGGAATATCCGAGGGCACGAACCATGCCGGCGGCACTATCTCGGGTCTGTCGGCCGCACCACCCGACGCGTGCGTGCAGTCGGCCCGCCGGATGGATCCAGGCTTTTCGACGCCTTCTCTCGACCAAGCGCAGCTTCCCGGGGTAACGTCGACGCTGTCTGGTGGTCCGTGACTGGATCGGTGGTGTGCTCTGCGGCCCGTTCGCAGCGCCCACCTCCCCCATCCGCACCACCTCCGGGCCCGGGTCGCTCGGTCTCCCCCCGACCAGAACGCCCATCCCCCCGGCAAGATCATCGAGTCCTCCAAAAAGACTCAAAAAAACAATTCGTCCCTGTCACACCTCCAAGCGACCTGCGTACCGCCCGCCGAGACCAGCTCGCTCGCCCGCCTCCGCCACCGTCCCGACCCTGGAGACCACCATGCGCACCTCTTCGATGCTGCTGCTCATCGGCCTTGGCGCCGTTGCCTGCAACGAGTACGAAATCAAGGAACAGACCGAACAGCAGTACGACATCGGTGAGGATGATGCGCCCGACATCGTCGTCGACCCCGTGTCCATCACCTTCGACGACGTCCTCGCCTACGAAGAGGGCAGCGCGCCCCCCGTCGTCGAGACCCGCACGGTCACCATCCTGAACGAAGGCCAGGGCGACCTCCACCTCGGTGAAATCGTCCTCGAAGACGCCACCGGCCCCTACAGCTGGTCGAACCTCTCCGCCATCCTCGTGCAGCCCGGCGGCGAAGCCACCTTCACGGTCGAGTTCGATCCCAACACGGCCGGCGAAGTCACCAACAAGATCTACATCAACTCGGACGACCCCGACGAACCCGTCGTCGAAGTCGACATCTTCGGCAACGGCATCGCACCCGTCATCGACCTGTCGCCCTCCGAGTACAACTTCGGCACGCTCTACATCGGCTGCGACGCCGACCAGACCTTCGAGATCTCGAACGTCGGCACCGCCGATCTCATCGTGTCGAACCTCGACTTCACCACGGCCTCCGAAGACCTCGTCTTCGACGCCAACGAAGCCACCAACGGCGCCCTCCCCTGGACGCTGTCGCCCGGCGAAGTCAAGCAGGTCACCGTCTCGAACATCCCGTACGACGAGTTCCAGGACGTCGCGTACCTGATGGTCGACAGCAACGACCCCTACACCTCCACCGTGATGTCCACCATCGAGGGCACCGGCGAGCTGTACGGCGAAGGCACCGATGTCTACGAGCAGCCCATCAAGGGCATGACCGACATCATCTTCGCGGTCGACCGCTCCTGCTCGATGTACGACGACATCGAGAACGTCCAGAACAACTTCGACATCTTCGTCGACACGATGGACGCCCTCGACGCCGACTACCACGTCGCCGCAACCGTGGAAGACAACGGCTGCATCAACGGCTCCGACCTCTACATCGACCGCGACTTCGACCCGGCCGACGCCAAGGCCACCATCACCACGATGATCAACCTCGGCGGCTCGTACGGCTCCAACACCGAACGCGGCTTCATGCTCCTCGAGTCCTGCCTCGCCAACGTGGGCAGCGGCGACTGCAACGACGGCCTGGTCCGCGACGACGCCACGCTCAACCTCGTCGGTGTCTCCGATGAGCCCGAGCAGAGCGTCAACAACTACACCTACTACATCTCGCTGTTCCAGTCCCTCAAGGACGACCCCGACGACGTCATCATGCACGCCATCGGCGGCGACTACCCCTCGGGCTGTGGTTCCGCGTCCGCCTACACCGGCTTCTACGAAGCCACCGTGGCCACCGGCGGTCTCTTCCTCTCCATCTGCGCAGTCGACTGGGGTAGCCACCTCGAAGACCTCGCCGAAGGCTCGACCGCTGACCTGAGCTCCTTCCCGCTCAGCCAGTTCCCGGTCCCCGTCACCATCGAGATCGAAGTCGACGGCACCACCACCACCGTTGGCTGGACCTACAACCCGTCCACCAACGCCATCGACTTCGACTCCGACTACGTGCCCGAAGGTGGCTCCACCATCGTCATCACGTACGCCCTCTACGGCGACTGCGACGAGTAGTCTTCCGGTCGCTGCGTAGCGCTCACGGGCGGGTCCACATTCGGGCCCGCCCGTCGTCGTTCTTGATTTCGTTGTCACAATCTGGAGAGAGGTACGTAGTCCCCGGTGAAGGATGTGGCTCCCGGACTGGCCCATATCCAATGCAATCCTCCACCCCACACCGGGAGGCCTCTGTGCGCATGCAACACAGGCTTGTCTTGTTCCTCCTCAGCGGCTGCACGACCTACGGAATCGTCCCCAAAGAAGAACCACAACAGGACCCCGACCACCAAGATGCACCCGACATCACCGTCGACCCCCACAGTCTGGCGTTCGGTGATGTGTTGGCCCACTCAGATGCGACCGCTCCGCCCGTCATCGAGACCCGCACGGTCGCCATCCTCAACGAAGGCGCGGGAGACCTCCACCTTGGCGAGATTGTCTTGGAGGACAGCACCGGCCCCTACAGTTGGGCCAACCTCTCAGCCATCCTGGTGCAACCCGGCGGGGAAGCCACCTTCGAGGTGAGCTTCGACCCCAACACAGCGGGGGACGTGAGCAACACACTCTACGTGCACTCCGACGACCCCGACGAGCCGGTGGTGGAGGTCGCGTTGACGGGGACCGGCATCGCACCGGTCATCGACATCTCTCCCGACATGTACAACTTCGGCACCCTCTACATCGGCTGTGACGCCGAGCAGACCTTCGAGGTCTCCAATGTGGGCACCGCCGACCTCATCGTCTCGGCACTGGACTTCACCACTGCCTCCGAGGACCTGGTCTTCGACGCAAACGAAGCCACGAACGGCCCCCTTCCGTGGACCTTGCCGCCAGGTCAGGTCAAGCAGGTCACGGTCGCCAACATTCCCTATGACGAGCTACAGGACGTGGCCTACCTGATGGTGGACTCCAACGACCCCTACACCGCCACAGCGATGGCCACCATCGAAGGGGCGGGCGAGCTGTACGGCGAGGGCACCGATGTCTTCGAGCAGCCCATCAAGGGCATGACCGACATCCTCTTCGCCGTCGACCGCTCCGGCTCCATGTACGACGACATCGAGAATGTGCAGAACAACTTCGACGCCTTCGTCGACACGATGGACGCCCTCGACGCCGACTACCACGTCGCGGCAACCGTCGAGGACGACGGCTGCATCAACGGCTCCGACCTCTACATCGACCGCGACTTCGACCCCGTGGATGCCAAGGCCACCATCACCGCGATGATCAACCTGGGCGGCTCGTACGGTTCCAACACTGAGCGCGGCTTCATGCTGCTCGAGTCTGCACTGGCGCAGACCGGTACGGGCGACTGCAACGACGGCCTGATTCGCGAAGATGCCACCCTCCACCTGGTGGGTGTGTCGGACGAGCCCGAACAGAGCGTCAACAACTACACCTACTATGTTGCACTGTTCCAGTCGCTCAAGGATGACCCAGACGACGTCGTCATCCACGCCATCGGTGGCAACTACCCCTCGGGCTGCGGTTCTGCGGCGGCCTACACCGGCTTCTACGAAGCCACCGTGGCGACCGGGGGCATGTTCCTGTCCATCTGTGCATTGGACTGGGGCGAACACCTGGAGCTGCTCGCCGAAGGGTCGACCGCAGACCTGAGCTCCTTCGAGCTGGGCCAGTACCCGGTGCCCGACACCATCGTGGTGGAAGTGGACGGCTCGACCACGACAGTGGGATGGAGCTACGACCCGTCGACCAATGCCGTGGACTTCGACGCAGACTATGTGCCTGAAGGCGGTTCGACCGTGGTGATTCACTACGCACTGTTCGGGGACTGCGAGGAGTAGGGCCACGTGCGACACACGCTCTCCGCCACACTGGGATTGCTCTCGCTGGGTTGCATGCCGGTCGACCAGAAGGCCGACACGGGGGCCGCACCATCGGGGCCGCCCGGAATGCCCGAGCTGCAGGTCACTCCTGTGCTGCTCGACTTCGGGCGGGTTCCGGTGGGAGCGGACGACACACCCGGGATGCTGCAGCTGGACCTGGTCAATGTGGGCGAAGCGGACCTGCACGTCGACACCCTCCGGTTCACGATTCCCGACGGTCCGTTCTCCGTGTCGTCAGATGGCCCGTGGGTGGTTCCGCCCAACCAATCGAAGACCCTCATCGTGTCGTTCACCCCGCAGCGCGTGGCCTCGGTGCGCGATGTGTTGGAAGTGGTGTCCGACAACCCATCCGACCGGGTGTACGACATCCCGGTCGCGGGGCTGGGCGTGGGTCCAGAGCTGTCTGGCATCGCCGACACCACGCACTTCGGCACGGCGGTCATCGGGTGTGAGGTGGAGCACATCATCCCGCTCACCAACACAGGCAACACCACTTTGGAGGTCACTGACGTACGCTTCGACAGCTCCTCCTCCGAGCTCACGCTGGACACCAACGAAGCCGTGAATGGTCCCCTCCCCTGGTCCATCGCACCCGATGCCTCTGTCGGGCTCACCCTGCGCAACCGACCGCTCGACGTCGACCGGGACGAGGGCGTGCTCACCGTGCAGTCCACCGACCCCCTGCAGCCGGTGCAGGTAGCACTGGTGACATCCGAGGGGCGGCACCACGACCATCGGGAAGACACGCGCGTGCAGCCCACCGAAGGCAAGGTGGATGTGGTGTTTGCGGTGGACCGCGGTGGGAGCATGTACCAGGAAAACGAGCTCTTTCAGGACGCCTTCGGACACTTCGTCGAGGCGCTGCGGGGGACGGGGGCAGACTTCAGAGTCACCGCCACGGTCGAGGACAACGGCTGCATCAACGGCGACCACCTGTTCATCGACGACACCCTACCGCCGGATGAGGTCGTCGACACGGTCGTGCGGATGGTCAACCTCGGCGGCTCGTACAGCACCAACATCGAGCGGGCCTTCATGCTCCTCGAAGCCAACCTTGCACAGGACGTTCCCGGCGGCTGCAACGAAGGCTTCGGGCGCGAGGATGCCTCTCTGCACCTCGTCGGAGTGTCCGATGAACGCGAACAGAGCGTCAACCACTACACCCACTACCTGGCGCTCTTCCAGTCTCACAAAGACAACCCCGCCAACCTCGTGATGCACGCCATCGGCGGCGACTACCCCGCAGGCTGTGGCTCGGCAGAGCCCTACCTGGGCTTCTACGAGGCCACCGTCGCCACCAGCGGCCAATTCCACTCCATCTGCACCAACAACTGGGGCACGAGCCTTGCCACCCTGGCCCACCACATCCCAGCCGGACTGACCACCCTTCCCCTCACCGCTCTGCCCGTCCCCGAGACCATCCACGTGACCGTCGACGGCACCGACTTCTCCGCCTGGTCGTACGCCCCGGCCACCAACTCCGTCGCGTTCCACCTGGGAGGCGAACCGCCCGGTGGCTCCACCGTCACCGCCTCCTACGCGGTCTTGGGAGAGTGCGGCGGATAGGGGTCTGTGCTACGGAGGAAGTCAAGCCCTGGAGAACAGATGGGCGCGGTCGCGTACATCATCGTCATCTCGGTCGCCCTCACCTTCCTGTGGCGTCGAATGATGCGAACGCGGAACCAGGCTCCCGCCCCCAAAGACACCTCCAACGACTACAGCCGCCGCATGGGCTCCGCGTTCTCGGGCCTCAACGAAGCCCTCCCACACCTCGGCGGCCAGCCCGGCATCTCGCTGCCGCCCGAGCCCACCGCCACATGGGAAGACGCCGAAGACCCCCACATCCAGCGCATCGACACCCCTCCAGATCCCGACGCATGACGCCCATCCTGTGCGCCCTTCGACCCCGACCGCCACGCCGTGAGCCCCGCCAACCGCTTCGGCTTCACCCGGCCGTTGGTGTATGCCTTCAGTCTCGCGCGAACGCGAAGATGCCGTCTGGCTGAGCAATCTCCAGGAAGTCTGCCATGGCCATGCGCACCGAGATGCGGTGGTCGGCAGCGGTGAAAGCAATCTCGTCGCCCGCCGCCAGCTCCGCGTCCACGTAGACCGGGAGGTCGAAGACGGGCCGACCGAACGGGGGCACGCACCCGGGTGTGAGCCCAGTGTGGGCGAGCAGCTCCTCCGGGCGGGCAAAGCGGAGCTTCTGCACGCCAAAGAACTTCCGCATCGGTCGGTTCTCGGTGCGCTGCGACGCCTTCAGCACGAACAGCCGGAAGTCGGGTTTCTTGCCCACCTTGAACAGCAGCGACTTGCCTCCGATGGACAGTGGTGTGCCGCGCAGCTCGGCGGCATGTTCGCTGGTGCGGACCGGGGGGTGGTCGAGGCGCTCGAACGGTCGACCGGACCCCTCGAGCAGCTCGAAAATAGCCTGTGTGACGCTGTGTTCAGCCATCACCGAGCCCGGCCTGCGCGAACAGTTCCGTCAGGTCGGCGGGAATGGGGCTCTCGACCCGGACGGTGTCTTCCGACACCGGGTGGGCAAACTCCAGCGCTGCCGCATGGAGCGCCAGCCGCGGCCAGATCCGCCCCGCAGCTCCACCATGCCGACGGTCGCCCACGACGGGTGTGCCTGCGGTGGCGGCATGACGCCGGATTTGGTGGGTGCGGCCGGTCTCCAGCGTACACTCGAGCACCGACATGCCTCCCTTCGAGGCGAGGCGGCGGAAGTGAGTGCGGGCGGACTTGCCGTCGAGCTCGGTGGACCAGGAACCTTGCTCGCCGGGGTCGCCCACCACCACCACGCGGTAGGCCCGGTGGATGCTGCTGGTGCGAAAGCCGTCGGCCAGCGCCTTGTTGGCCCCCTTGTTCAGCGAGAGCAGCACCAGACCGCTAGCCGGGGTGTCGAGGCGGTGGTGCAGGGCCACATACTTCTCCTGCGCCTGGAGGATGCCGAAGAGGTGCTGCTGGTGGCCCGTTCGGGTGGGCTGACACGGCAGCCCAGACGGCTTGTCGACCACCACCACCCAGGGGTCGCGGTACCGCTCCACCAGCTCGGCCCCGGTCGATTTCTTGGGCGCCCCGGCCCCCCGCACCTCGACGAGCGCCCCCTCATCCACCATCAGCGAGGCCCGCCGCCGCAGCTCACCATCGACCCGCACACCACCGCGCTCAATGAGCAGCCGCGCCCGCTTTCGGCTCAGGCGGGTGTGGGCAGCGAGGAGCTTGTCGAGGCGTTCGGGGGCGGGTGCGACGAAGCGGGCGCGCATGGGGACTCCGGGAGGCCCACCGCCCTATCGCTCGCGCGGCGCCTTGACCGCTGCAGCCACCACCACCGCCTCACCGGCACGCCACTCGCGCACACCTTCAAAGGTCCAGGCCCGCACCAGCGGTCCGGCCGGCTCGCCGTAGGCTGCAAACACCACGAGGTCGCCCACATCGAGGGCCCGAGGGAGGGTGTCGGCGCTGTACATCCGCACGCCGTCGGCGCCTTCGGTTCCATGGCCCGTCCACGTCTGCGACAGCGCGGCCATGTGGTAGCTGCCCACCCAGACCCGTCGACCGTCGGCCACCTGCTCACGAATCCAGCCCGCCGAGGCCGCCTCTGCCCGTCCGGCGTCCACCCCATACAGGCTGGCTTCGGGTCCGTACGGCGACCGACCGTGCAAGAACACGAGCCCCACCAGGGGCACCCAGGGCCAACGCACCGACGCCAACACCGCCAGCACGGCCAGCCCCGGCCCGAAGTACCGCACGTGCGTGAGGGGCTCGGGGTTGTGTGGCTGGAGGCGAAAGCCCACGATGCTGAAGAACACCACCCACACCACCATGAGCCCCGAGAGCCACAGGACGGGGCCACGTCGGCGGGGCCGAAGCGCCACCACCGCCGCCACCAGCCCCACCACCAACAGCCCCCGCCCCTGCTCCCAGAACACGAGCTGCAGCGCCGCCGGCAAGTCAGCCCACAGCCAGTCCCCAACAGACGCCGGCAGCCGCTCGGCAGATGCCAGCCCACCGTGGAGCAGAGCCCAGGCCCCGAGGGCCACCAGAGGCGCCAGGGCATGCGGCAGCTTCGACCACTCCCGCAGGTGGAGCACCCGAAGCATTCCGCCGGCCGCCAGCAGGACGCCGGGCTCCTTGACCCCCACCGCCAGCACGGCCGCTCCCGCAAACAAGCCCCATCGCCCCGAGGCCAGCCCCACCAGCGCCCACGCGCTCGCAGCCAGCAAGGGAAGGTCGAGCTCGGGCCGCAGCAGCTGAGCGAAGATTGGCGGCAGCGCGAGCGGGGCCAGTCCGGCCAGAGGCGCACCCAGGCGTCGCGCCAGAGCCACCCAGCCGGCAGCGGCGGCCGCAGCGATGGGCGCACACGCGAGGTGGATGGTGGTGACGCTGGCCCCGAAGAGCCGCACCCACAGGCCCAGCCACCAGTACCAGAGGGGTGGGTGGGCGTAGTCGGGCAGTCCGCCAGCCCACTGGGGTGGCGTGGCATCGGGCGACAGCGAACCGGCGATGGTGTCGGGGAGCGTGTGGGCGAGCACCAGCTTCGGCCCCTGTTCCGCCGCGAGCAAGCCCTTGGGAACCCACCAGAACAGGCTGTCTTCGACCAGGGGGGCGTCGGCCCACATCAGCACCACGCCAGCAGCGATGAGCGCCGCGACCCGCTCGAGGCGGCCAGGGGCATGCACCGCGCGCCAGGCGGTCGCGATGCGGGGATGCGGGGAACGAGGGGCGTCGACCACGAACCAGGCTCCACGACGGCGACGGGGGCAGGCTCGCCCGGGTGCCATGGGCCTGTCAACCAACGCCGCCACCGAGGGCCGCCCGCAAGAACCCTGTCAACCGCTCCCACAACCCGCTCTGCGTCAGTAGGTGGGCGCGCCACCAAAGACGCGGATGTCTCCATGTTCCCAGCCTTGGCCCTCACGCTTGCGCTCTCCTCCGCCCATGCCGCCGACGACCACTGGGCCATGGGGGATGCCGGCTGGGGCGTGCTCTTGCCCAAGGGCTGGGATGTGCCGGAGGGGGGCTGGTCGGACTGGTCGCTCAAGGCCAAGCACACCGATGGCAGCGTGCTGCAGATCTGGGTGACACCCTTCCAGGTGCCCGTGAACACCGACAATGTCGCGGCCTGGGCCGAGATGTACAAAGAGCAGATCGCGAAGGAGGCCAAGGCCGACGTCACGGTTCGCTCGAAGACGGTCATCGACCTGGCGGGTCGGAAGACCGGCCACGTCAGCCTCGACGTGGTGGTCCAGGGCGGCGAAGGGGTGGCCGAGGTGTATGCGGTCGAAGGACCGGGCCACACCGTGCACGCGCGGGTGGTGACTGGCAAGCGCAAGGCCAAGGCTGCGATGGCCGCCCTCCGTCAGGTCGTGGAGTCGGTCCGTGTCGACCAGAAGCCCCTCGACACCACCACCGGCACGCTGACCTCGAAAGAAGCGGCGTTTTCGGTCACGCTGCCCGAAGGCTGGCGGGCGCCACTCGAGGCCGAAGCCGACGAAGTGGGGAAGCTGGTCGGCAAGCTGGGCATCGAGACCATCGACGACAAGGTGTGCGTGGTGGGCATCTACCCCCGCGCCAACGCCAACCCCGACCTCACCCTGCTGTGTCCGGCCGTCGTCCCCCTCGACCCCCTCGATGAATACAGCTTCGAGGGCATCGAGGCCCAGCTCCACGACAAATTCTTCGGTGGCGCCAAGACCGAAGTGCCCACGGGCGAAGCCGTCACCGTCGGCGACCGCATGGGGGTGTACTTCCGGCCGCCCACCGGCACGGGTGCTCTGCGGCTGTCCGTGACGCCCTTCGAGCACCGAGTGCTCACCTGGTGGGGCATCGGGGGCACCGACGGCGGGGAGCTCGACGCCGCGATGATGAAGATGCAGCCGTCCGTGGCGTTCACCGGACCCGACGGCGGCAAGCCGGTCATCCGCGCCGACCGCTGGGCCGCCTACTACCTCACCTACCGGCCCACCTCCCCCATGGTGCTCGGCCCGCTGGTGTTGCTGGTGGGCCTCATCGGCGGTGCAGTGGTCATGGGTCGCCGCAAGAAGAACCCCTTCGAAGACGACGACGACCTGGTGTAGCAGGCGGCTCCAGAGAACAGAAACGGCCAGTGAGCCCCGAGGGGTCACCGGCCGAGTGCCGTTCGGCTGTGCTCAGGGCGAGGACGCGAGGCCCGAGCAGAAGCAGGCCTCCAGGTCGCCGCTAGCGGTGGTGCCGTCGTCGTACGTGACGCTGAAGTTGCCGATCTCGATGTCGGAGCCCGACGCGTAGACATCGAGGTCGGCCGAGCCGCTCGAGGAGGTGGCGACCGTGGACGCGCCCGACTCGATGAGCGACACGGCGTCGATGGTGGCCGGGGGCGGCGTGGGCCCAGCCGGCGGCGCGCCGATGTCGAGGGAGTCGCCCTGTGCAGCGGAGGGGTCGTCGATGGCCAGGCGGATGACGTACCCGCTGTACGACGTGGTGCCGAGGGCGTAGTCGCAGCCACCGCCTGCGCCGGAAGTGGCGTAGCCGAGGACCGTGGCGCCGTAGGAGACGTCTTCCCAGGCCCAGGAGTCGAAGGTGTATGCGGTGCCGCTGATGGTGGCGGTGACGGTAGAGCCGCTCAGGCAGGCGACACCTTCGCCTTCGCCTTCGCCCTCACCTTCGCCTTCGCCCTCACCTTCGCCTTCGCCCTCACCTTCGCCCTCTCCTTCACCTTCGCCTTCGCCTTCGCCTTCGCCCTCGCCTTCACCCTCTCCTTCGCCTTCGCCTTCACCCTCTCCTTCGCCTTCACCCTCGCCTTCGCCTTCGCCTTCACCCTCTCCTTCGCCTTCACCCTCGCCTTCGCCTTCGCCTTCGCCGCCCGTGTCACCACAGTCGGGGTCGGCGGCACAGCCGGGGTCGTCGCAGTCGAAGAGGCCGTTGCCGTCGTTGTCGGCACCGTCCGAGCACTCGCCGGGGTTCGTGCCTTCGGGTTCGTCCTTCCCGCAAGCAGTCGCGATGAGTGCAATCGCAGCGATGGAGCCGAGCAGGCGCAAGTTGGTGGTCATGATGTCTCCTCAAATCCCTGAAGGGTGTGGTTGGCATGATGCCTTGAGAGACGGTGCTGTGCAACCGCGTGTCAAGGTTGGTCTTACTTCTTGGCCGACTTGGCCTCGTTGCTGCTGTAGCAGTTGTGGTTCCAGATCTGGACAGGCTCAATCTTGCCGGTCTGGCCCGGTGGTGGGGTGACCTGCTTCATGTAGACGATGCGGAAGGACTTCAGGCGCTCCCCCCCCCGGTGGTCGGCATTCCACGCCCGACAGAGGTACTTCCCGTAGTACAGGCGCAGCTTCTTGTGCTTCTTCATCCAGATGTTCCGCATGTACTTTCGCCAGCGCTGGCTTGGGTACATGGCCGAGACGAGCTCGGGTTGGGTGCGGTCGAGCTCGAGGGACTCATCGGACGGATGCAGCAACGGCTTGTGGCCATCCGAGTCGTCGACCGCCACCCAGGTGGGTGCGCCCCCACCCCAGAGGTCGACCATCTCGCCATTGAACAGCTCGCCGGGAATGACGTACCAGCCGTCGTCCTTGAGGGGGTACGGCGCGAACATGTTCCAGTTCTGGTCGAGCCGCAGCAGGTGTCCCACCCAACGCACCTCCGACGGGACGATGGGGGCGCTCGGGACCTGCTTGCGGATGGTGGAGAGGTTCCAGTTGACCACCAGCAACAGGAAGAAGAACGCCACGCCATTGAAGGGCCACTTCGCCCTCTGGACGGGCCGCTTCACACCCGGGGCATCACGCCAGCCGAGGCGGTCCCACAGCGGTCCGGGCAGCATCGCCAGCCAGGCCGCGATGCAGATCCAAGGGAAGAGCCCGATCTCCAGGCCGGCGAAGAAGCCCAGATGCAGCGCGATGAAGCCCGTGACGACGAACGCACGAACGGGGGCGCGCCACACCGGGAACAGCAACAACAGGGGCCCCACCCACTCGAAGATGATGGTGCCGAAGGTGAAGGCGCTGGCCGCCCACGGGACCTGTGGGTTGATGTGGGGCCACACATTCGCCACGAGCCAGGCGTGGGTATCGGCGCCGAGAACATCGATCACCGGGGCGGTGTCGATGATCATGCTACAGAAGGGCTGCTTGCCGAAGTAGTCGATGTTGAGCGCGTAGTAGACCGCGCTGCCGTCGAGCCACGGACGGCCGGACTTGAGGATGGCGGTGAAGAAGTAGATGGCCGCCATCTGAAAGCCGAACGCCGCCGTGGCCACGGTGACCACGCGGCTGGCGGCCTGTGTTCGGGGTGGACGTCGGAGAGCGTCGATGGACGCCCGGGCGCCGAGCGGCAGGAACAAGCTCCAGAAGAGCAGCAGCCGCAGGACGACGTCGCCGGCTTGCAGCTGGATGCTGCCGCGCGCGTGCAGCGACAGGACGAAGATCCAGCACACCAGGTTGGCCAGCCGCGTGCGGAAGCCCACCAGGAACATGGCCGCAAACACGGCGTGGATGAGGAACAGCACGGCGTTGAACTGCCACTGGCCGTTCATCATGTGCAGCGAGAAGCGCCAGGTGCCGTCGAGGTGGTCGAGGATGGCGTCGCGGGGGAGCGCACCGCGGTCGGAGTAGAACGCCTCGAGGTCGTAGGCCCGCACCCACAGGTCGCGGAGCATGATGAGGCCGAGGCCGATGCGCATGACGGCCAGGCCACGGAGGTCGAGGCCGAAGAGGTCGTCGACCACGGGACGGAGCTTCGCCCCGATGCGATGGACGAAGCCCTCGGGGGCAGGCTGGGAAGCCCCAGCCGGGGGCGAATTCTGAGCAGACTCGGACACATTGAACCCCGGCAGCACCACGACCGGCGCAGCATAGCGACTGCGCGGGCGGGGTGCCGACCGGGGTTGTGACGCGGGTCAGGTTCGTCGGGGCGTCAGCCGCGACCGAGCTCGGCGTCGATGATGCGCTTGAACTCTTCGAAGGGCTGGGCACCCGAGATCATGATGCCGTTGATGAAGAAGGCCGGCGTGCCGCTCACGCCCACGGCCTGACCGTCTTCGAAGTCCTTCATGACCTCGGCGGTCTGGGAGGGGTCTTGCCGGCAGGTGTTCCACTTGGCGAGGTCGAGCTGCAGGGTGGAGGCGTGGCCGGCGAGGTCGGCTTCTTCGAGCGCCCGCTGGTTGGACATCAGGAGGTCGTGCATCTCCCAGTACTTGTCCTGCTCGCCGGCACAGTTGGCGGCCACGGCGGCGGGAATGGCACGCGGGTGGAACGACAGGGGGAAGTCGCGGAAGACCATGCGGACGTCGTCGCCGTAGGTCTCGAGCACCTTGTCGACCGACTCGCCAGCCTTGCCACAGTAGGGGCACTGGAACTCGGCGAACTGCACGATGGTGACCTTGGCATCGGCCGGACCCTTGCTGGGGTCGTCGTCGGCGCTGACCGGGATCCGGGGGAGCTCGGGGGCCGGAAGGGTGCTGGTGACGCCGTACTTGGTCTTCAGCTCGTCGATGTAGGCGGCGAAGCGCTCCCCCTGCTTGCGCCGGAGCACCTCGGCACTGATGCGGTCGCGCACATCTTCGAAGGCGGCGCCACGCATCTGGCGCTTCATCACCTCGTAGAACTCGCGGAGCTCGTCTTCGGTGGGCTGGGTGACCTTGGACTCGATTTCGTCCTTGAGCAGGGCATCCACGTCGGCCTTGCCGGTGGCGGCGGCCTCGGCTTCGAGGATCTTCGTGACCACGAGCTGGTCGAGGCCCTGCTGTTCGGTCTGGTACTTGTTGGTGAGGTACTCGACCTCGATCTGGATCAGCTGAACACCCAGCTCATCGGCGAGGTCGCCGTACGTGACGGTGCCGCCGTTCCAGGTGGCCACCACGGTGTCGCGGGGGGTGCTGGTGGACGCAGCCGGGGCAGGTGCGGCTGCAGCGGGTGCCGGGTTGGCGCCTTGGACGGGCTCGGCGGGCGTGTTTGCGCAGGCGGCCAGACCAATGCCGACCAGCGCGAGGGCACTGGTGATGCCGGACGCGGCGAGAATCGAGGGACGCATGGAGACTCCGAGATGCCGGGTGCGGGTCCACCACGACGCTTTCGCGCATCGTCGGACCGCAGGGACGGTGGCGCCTAACCCCCAAAGGTGTGGACGGCTCCACCGAGTCATCGCCGAATTCGTGCAGTGCGCGCCGCCGGTGCCGCCTCAGAGTCCGGCGAAGATGCCCAGCGGAATGTGTACGCGCATGGCCCACGCGACCTCGGAGTGCGGGGCTCCGGGCTCGTGCCAGTGCCAGAGGTCGGCCTCCCAGGTGTAGCCGGAAGCGGCGAGCTGGTCGGCGAACTGACGGTTCTCGCAGAAGTTGTCAGACGCATCGGTGGCGTCGTCTTGCAGGCCGTCGCCGTCGGCGTCGACACATGTGCCGCTGCCGCCGGAGTCCAGGTACAGCGCGGTGCTTCGGTGCCCGGCGGCGGCGTAGCGGTCGAGCATGGTCCCGCCATCCACGCCGATGCTGCCCCAGCCCATGGTGCCCGACAGGCTGAGGGCGGCGTCCCACTCGCCGGGCTGGAGGTCGGCGATGGCGAAGCTCACCAGGCCACCCAGGCTGGAGCCCATCAGCGCGGTGCGGTCGGCAACCCCGTAGCGGCCTTCCATCTGGGTGCGGACATCGCGCACCAGCTCGGCGTAGTCGGCCGCGCGCCCGCCCATGGTCTCGCCGCCGATGGAGTCGGTGGTGTGGGTGTATTCGTCCATGCGGGCAGCGGTGTTGTCGATGCCGACGACAAGGATGGGTGCGTCCCCCACGGCATCGTCGAGGTGCCAGCTGCCGTTCCACACGTGGGGGTCGAAGAGGTTCTGGCCGTCGTGGGCGACCACCATGTGGGTGAACACACCGTCCTGCGGGACGAACACCCGCACACGACGGGCATCGAGGCCATACGCGGCGGGCGCCAGGCCCCGCTCCAGGTGCGCGGAAGTAGCCCGCACGAGGCTGATCTCACCAAAGTCGTCGTGGGCGTACCGGCGGGCGAGGGGGTCGGCGTTCCAGGTGTCGGCGCTGCGGAATTTGTACCGACTTCCGTCGGGCTCGGGAATGGCCAGCTCCACCCACCAGAGGTCGGAGGCTTGTGTCATGGCCACGCCGGTCCAGTCGTCGTGGTCGCCGGCGACGGTCCAGGTGCCGGGGCCACACAAGCAGGCGAACAGGAAGGCACCCGACTCGGCCTGGATGGGCCAGCCGCCGCGGTCGGCGATGGTGGCCAGAGCCTCGGCGGCGTCGACCTCGCCTTCGATGGCTGCGCGCAGGAGCAGCTCATCTTCGTGGTCGGTGTCCGGCGTGCCGGTGTCCAGCCCCGAGTCGGTGGGGGTGCCCGTGGTGGTGGACTTGCCGGAAGGGCTCGAGCAGCCCCACAGGAGCATCACCACAGCAGCGCGTGGGGTCATGCGCAGGCCTCCTCGCCTCCGTCGACGCGGAGGACATTGCCGGTCATCCAGTAGGTGCCGGGGGCGGTGAGCGCCACGAGACACGCCGCCACATCTTCGGGCTGCGTGAGGCGACCGCTGGGGTTCTTGCGCTCGGCCAGCTCGGCGATGGCATCGGCGCCCGGAATCTTGCGCAGCGCTGGGGTGTCGGTGACGCCTGCGAGCACGGCGTTCACGGTGATGCGACGGGGGGCCAGCTCCATGGCGAGCTGGCGCACATGCGACTCGAGCGCCGCCTTGGCTGCCGAGACGGGACCGTAGTGCGGAAACACCCGCTGGGAGCCCGTGGAGGTCATGGCGAAGATGCGGCCGCCCGTGCCCATCAGCCCACGGGAGAGGAGGTCCTGGGTCCAGTAGACCAGGCTGTGGGCCATGACATCGAGGGTCATGTCGATCTGGCGGCGGGCAACGGCGCGGCCCCCGGCTTCGGGAACGAACGGCCGGAGGGTGCCGAAGGCGAGCGAGTGGACCAGGACCCGCACACCGCCCGGCTCGACCGCTTCCGCGAGCGCATCGAGAACCGTGGCGCGGGTGTCGTCGGCGGCTGCGTTGAGGTTGTGGAAGACCACCGGGACATCGAGCGCTTCGAGCTCATTCCGGAGGGCTTCGACGGCCGGCATGGTGGACCGGCGGTCGAGGTGCACGCCCACGATGCCGAAGCCTTCACGTGCATAGGCACGACAGGCAGCGGCTCCGAAGCCCGACGAACAGCCGAGCACCAGCACTCGGGGGCGTGCAGTCATGCTCAGTGTCCGTGGCCGTCGTGGTCGCCGTGGGCCTCGCCGCCAGCGGCGGGAGCGGCGGGGGCAGCACCAGCGGCGGGAGCGGCGGCACCACCCTTCTTCTCGATGGCCGCGCCCTTGCGGACCTCTTCGATGTATTCACCGACAAGGTCTTGCTTGAGCTGTTCCTTGATCTCTTCTTCGACCTCGGACAGGGGGGTGGCGTCGCGCTTGTCTTCCACCTTGAAGAAGAGGTTGCGGTCGCCGGCTTCGATGGGGCCCACCACTGCGCCCTTCTCACCGCCGAAGAGGGGCTCGGAGAAGTTGGGGGGCATGGAGCGCTTCTCCATCCAGCCGAGGTCGCCGCCCTTGCCCTTGGTGCCGGGGTCTTCGCTGTACTCGGACACGAGCGCCACGAAGTCGCCGCCGCCGTCGATCTTGCCCTTGACCTCTTCGGTCTTGTCGGCGGAGACGACGAGGATGCGGGCCTTGACCTGCTCTTGCTTGTACTGGACGAGGTGGTCGTCGTAGTACTTCTGGATGCGCTCGGGGGTGGAGCGCTCTTCGGCGACCTTGGTGAGCAGGGCGTCGGCCAGCGCGGAGCGGGCGGCCAGCGCGAGGGTGGCGCTCACTTCGGGGTCTTCGTGCATCTTGCGCTCGAGGGCCTTGCGGTACAGCGCCTCGCCGATGATGACCTGCTCTTCGAGCTGACCGAGCTGGCCGGACTGTTCGAGCTGGGTGCGCAGCTGGGGCGGCAGCTGCTTGATGGTGAGGTCGACCATCTCCTGCGTGACGTCGTTGCCGTCGACCGTGGCGATGACCGTGCCACCAGCGGGCATCTCGCCGGGCATGGGGGCCGGAGCGGCCTGGGGCTGGCAGCCGAGCGAAGCGGCGAGGAAGAGGGCAGACGACCAGAGGCGCACAGAGGAAGTCACGGAACACTCCGAACGAGATGCGATGCAGGGTAGACAGCGGCACCAGCTCGAGGGGCCGGCGGCGGGTGGGGAAAGTCCCGACCGTGCCGCGACGTGCCGAAGGCGGGCGCCTGTATCTGCCGTTCAGCCCGTCCGCCACGAAGTCGAGGCCCCACGGATGGATCGAAGCGCCCGTCGACACGGAGATGTGAACAGGCTGGGTCCTCGCTCACACCCGCTTTTCCCAGACCGCCGCTCTGCCCGTCCCGCGACGTTAGTAGCCCCGCCATGCCGCCCGCTCGACCGTCCAACACCCGCCGCCTCGACTTCCGCGACCACCGCCGGGAGCTCCACGACAACCGCTACGTGTACGCGGTCGTCTCCCGCCGCGCGCGTGGGCTGTCCATCGGCATCAACCTGAACCCCGACAAGGTGTGCAACTTCGACTGCCCGTACTGCCAGGTCGACCGCACCGTTCCGGGCCCCACAAACACCGTCGACGTCCAGGTTCTCGAAGCCGAGCTGGACGACCTCCTGGCCCGCGTGGCCGACGGCACTCTCTGGACGCTCTCGCCCTTCGACACCGCGGCCCCCGCACTTCGGGTGGTCCGCGACATCGCCTTCGCCGGCGACGGCGAGCCCACCAGCGCCCGCGCATTCCCCGAGGCGGTCGAAGTGGTGGGCCGCATGCGCGACAAGTACGGGCTGTCGCACGTGGGGGTGAGCCTGCTCACCAACGCCACCCTCCTGTCGCGGCCCCGCGTGAAGCACGGCCTCGACCACCTCGCCGCCATGGGTGGCGTGGTGTGGGCCAAGCTCGACGCCGGCACCGATGCCTGGTTCCACCGCGTCGACGGCACCACCCTCCCGCTGCGCACCGTGGTCCGTCAGATCACCGAAGCCGCCCGCGCACACCCGCTCGTGCTGCAGTGCCTGTTTCCCACACTCGCAGGGCAGGGCCCGAGCGATGCCGAGCTCGACGCCTGGGCCACACACATCGCCCACATCCTCGCGGAAGGCGGGCAGGTCACCGAAGTCCAGGTGACCACCATCGCCCGCACCCCGGCCGACCCCTCCGTCGGCCCCCTTCCCGTGGCTCGCCTTGAAGAAATCGCCGACCGCGCCCGCGCACTGGGCCTGGTCGTGCACGTCTACCCCGGTCTCGCCCCCACCCCGGAGGCTCCCCGATGATTCGGTCGCTCACCCCCCGCCAGTCCCGCCTCGGTGGCCTGCTGGCGCTCGTCGGAGCCCTCGCGGCCGCGCCTGCCCTCGGCCAGGACAACCCCGACGACGTCTTCATCCGTGCCGAAGACCTCGACTCCACTCTGCCCGACCTCGCAGCCGTCCAGTCCAGCGGCCAGCTCGAGCAGCACCTGGAGTCGTACGGGCACCTCCGCCTCGCCGACGAAGCGCGCGTGGTCGACCACACCCTCATCGAAGACGGCGTCTGCAGGGCCATCTTCGAAGACGGTGTGCTGGTGCCGGTGCTGTCGGGCAAGGGCGACGTCCCCACCCGCGAGGTGGGCTTCGTGTTCTTCGGCAACGGCTCCCTGTCGGTCCGCATGGACGACAAAGCCGACGCCGCCCGCTTCGGCAACCACATGGTGCGCAACGCCCACCGCACGCCCGAAGAGATGCGGCCGGTCGCCCACGGCGAGCAGCCCTACGAGACCCACTTCACGCGCGCCTTCGTGCTCACCGCCGACCGCCAGATGGCCGACGTGGTGCGGCGCCTGATGCCCGTGGGCACGGGCACGGTCACCACCGAGCTCGCCCTCGACGACAACACCCGCGAGATCGTCGAAGAGATGGTGGTCACGGCCAACCGCGGCGAGATGAAGGCCAAGACCCTCGCCCGCCAGATCTTCCCTGCCCGCAGCCGCGTGCTGCGCCAGAGCGGCATCGACACCGTCGACATCCTCCAGTTCGACCGCATGGTGCACGACCTCCTCGAAGAGCCCTGGCGCAACCTGCGCATGCTCATGGAGTTCCAGACCGACGACCGCTTCTACGTGGTGGACAAGCGGCAGAAGGACAACCTCCCCGACGACATGTGGATGACCTGCTTCCGCGATGGCTTCGACCACCGCAACTCCGGCCGGTACTCCACCACCTTCGCCCACGGCATGGACCGCGACGACCGCCTGAACCTCGTGGAATTCGCCGGCGAGCGCTTCCGTCCCCGTCCATCCGACGGCGCGCCCGTCCCCGACCAACGCATGGAGACCGTCTTCGGCAAGGCCACGGTCGACCTGCAGCCCCACAAGCGGATGCAGTTCATCCGGCCGCGCATCCACTCCGAAGTCACGCTGCGCGCCACCGACGACAACGTGAAGCACGTGGTGCTCTCGCTTCCGCGGCACCAGGCCACCAAGGGCTCGTTCAAGATCACGAAGCTCGAGACCCTCGACGGCCGGAAGGTCGACTTCATGGAGCTCGACGCCCTCCAGAGCACCAAGGTCACCCTCGATGCGAGCGAGAACCTGCAGGGGGTCGACCAAGCCCAGTCCTACGCCGCCGACGGCGAGAACAACGCCAACGCACAGTCCGAGTCCATGGAGGAGAAGAAGGGCGTTCCGCAGGAGCTGCTCATCGTCTTCCCCGAGACTCTGAACAACAAAGACGAAATCACCCTGGTCATCGACTGGCAGGCCGAGTGGCAGAACAGCGCCTGGCAGATTGTCCAGGGCAACATCGAAGGCTCCAGCCAGTCCAACGCCTACCGGCCGTCCGGGTCGAGCACCGGTCCCATGGCCTTCCTGCCCGAGCTGCTCCCAGGCACCGGCGGCACCCCCTGGGACTTCGAAGTGGAAGTGGGTGTGCCCCCCCGCAGGCTGGAACACGCCGTGTCGGGCGACACCAGCCGCGAGCGGGTCGACGACTCGGGCTGGACCTGGTCCACCAGCAAGGGCCGCGACATGCGCAAGCCCGCCGTGGCCGCAGGCATCTGGAAGTCCCAGCGCGAACCCGGCGCCGCGGGCCTCCCGGCCATCCACACGCACCTGTTCCCCCAGTACGCCTCCGCTCTGGGCGAGTTCGGTCCGCAGGTGCGGGCCATGCTCATGTTCATGCGGCGCTTCATGAAGCTGCCCAACCTCTACGAGATCGACGTCTACCAGGGTCGAATCCAGCTCATGGAGGAGTACTACAAGAAGTCGGTCGACCAGGCTGCGGCAGGCATGATTGGCATCCAGACCATCCGCGTGGGCGAGCGCACCACCTCTCGCTCGCAGATCGAAGACGAAAACCCGTTTCGCGCCCAGGCCGACCTCGCCCAGCAAATGACCACCCAGGTGTGGGGCCAGGTGGTCACCCCCTCGTCCGGCCGGGATGAGTGGATGATTCAGGCCGTCTCCGACGCCTTCGGCATGTTCTACGTGCGCGCGGCCATGCAGGAAGAGGGCTTCGAGGCCTTCGAGGGCCGCCTCGAGTGGGTCCGCGAACAGCTCGAAAGCCCCCGCGAGACCATCGAACGCCGCGACCAGGTGTCGCGCAAGGACCGCTACCTGTCGCTCACCGATGGCGGCTCGATGGCGCGCTCACGGCCCAAGGTGTTCAACGACTACGGCTTCTACGTCATCGCACGGATGCTCCGCGAGCGCATCGGCGACCAGGCCTTCTTCGCCGCGCTCGACCAATTCTCCAGCAAGCACCGCGGCCAGCTGGTCACCACCGAACAGCTCCAGGCGGCCTTCGAGTCCACGTCGGGCATGGACCTCGACCCCTTCTTCGCCTACTGGATCCGCGGCGGCTTCGTGCCCGAGATTGTGCTCGAGTACAGCCTCACCCCCGACGGCAACGGCACCTTCACGGTCGACGGCTGCATCACCACCGACATCCCCTTCGGCCAGTTCGACATGCCGGTGGCCATCCTCGACGAAAAGGGCGAGCGCGGCATCGGCGGCATGATCGACGTGGTGGACGGTCGGGGCCGGTTCTCCATCGAGGGCCGCCGAGAAGACGTCAAGCTCGAAGCCGACCCCTACGGCCTCATCTTGAGCTACGGCCGCAAGGAAAAGAAGGTCGACCAGACCACCTGCGCCAAGGAAAATGGCAACCGCTGGGGCGCGTCGCTCAACGCGGGAGGCCTCGAACACACCGACGACGGCGGCGAGATCGAGTACGACCGCACCAAGAAGGAAAAGGGCGACAAGCGCAGAAAGGGCAAGTGACGCTCCCCGAGCGCAGGTCACCCGGCCGAGTGGGTGGGGTTCCCTACTCCAGGGTGCGCCACACCAGCTCGGGAGCATCGCTCGTGCCCTCGAGGGAGAGGAGGTCGCCGCCCAGCGCATGACGGGGGTAGCCGACCGACGAATCGAGACAGGTGGTGGCGTCGACCGCCACCGCGCCTGTGTTGGGGTCCCACGCACCCAGCAGGTTGCCTTCTCTGTTGAACAGCGTGCCCGCGACCCGCCCGTCGTCGAGCACGCCGACCGGGCTGCCCCACGCATCGATGTCGAGCACCGACCACCGCTCGGTGTCGAGGTCGAGACGCCAGAGGTCCTGGTGGTGGCCCCCGACCGACACCACGTCGTAGTCCACCTCCACGGTTGCGGCGTACACGGCCATCACAAGCGCCCCGTCGACCAGCACACCGTCGCCCGACACGAGCGCTTCGAGTCCCGGGTAGGCCGGCATCGGTACTTCCCGGATGTGGCCGGTGGTGAGCGAGACGCCGAGCAGGGGCACCTCGAAGAAGCCGTACTCTCGGGTCCACAGGGTGTCGCCCACGACCTTCCCTCCTTCCAGCTGCAGCCAGGGGTCGAGGTCGACGTGGTGTGGCGTGCCGTCTGCCGACCACCAGGAGAGGCGATGCAGCCGGCCGTAGTCCCGGGTTCGCACCAGCAGGCGGTCCCCTCCGAAGAGGTCGGCGGACGCATCCGGTGGAAGGTCGAGGGGGCGCTCCGAGAGGGCCAGCCCTGTGGTCGGGTCGACCTCCACCAGGAAGTAGGTCTTGGCGTGGGGGTCGGACACGTCGACCAACGCCATCCACAGCCGGTCTTCCGCCACGACGACCTCCGTGATGAGGCGGGAGTCGGCGAGGCGCAGCTGGAGCGGAACCCGCTGGGTGCGGGTGGTCTCGACATGACCTTCGCTCGGACGGCTCTCGACGGCGGTGTAGATGGTGCGCCGCAAGTAGGCGTCGTCGGGATCGAGGCCATCCTCGCCACATGCCGCCTGCGACGCGTCGACCCACCAGTCGTCCGGCGCGAGCGTGCAGCGGTCGGCCAGGGCATCGATGTCGTCGTAGGGCTCGGGCGCACCCTCGGCGAGCCCGGGGTCCAGCTCCAGCAACGACCGGCACAGGCCCCATCGCAGGTTGTCGTCCCGGTCGGGGTCGGCGGCCCCGATGAAGAGCCGATGGGCGCCCGGTCCGCGCCGGCGCAGAGATGTGGCATCCGCATCGCCGGCCACCACCTCCACCTCACCGATGCAGGCGCGGCCCCCACCGGTCCACGCTTCGAAGTCTTCCACCACTCGCACGAGGTGGCCGCGCTCGGTCTCGGTCAGGAGGCCGTTGGGGTCGGTGATGGTGGCGACGGTGGGGCAGGTGCCGCACCCGACCAGGACCACTGTGACAAGGGTGACGCGCTTCATGAGCCATACGGTGTCACACTCATCTGGAACACGCAATCCTGCCGAGGAGACCGCGGCTCCGAGGCCGAGGGGAGACCCCGCTTGTCGGGGGCTCACCGAGCCGGGGGCGGCGCAGACGCCACCGGTCCCGTCTGCTCAGTCGATGGGGTCGGCGGCGCAGCGAATGCCGATGGTGCCGCGAAAGTCGGGCGGGTGGCCGAAGAACCAGTCGGCGGTGGTGCAGCCTCCGGGCTGGCCCGAGTAGTAGGCGCAGCCCACCTTGGCGGTGAGGGGGGCGCCATCTTGGTCGAGGCGGACGGTGAGTGGGGCGAAAGCAGCCTCGGGCACGCCATCTTCGCGGGTGATGCGGACGGGGAGCGCGAAGCCCGTGTGGGTGCGGGAGATGTCGTCGCGGGAGACCAGAAAGCCCACGTAGTCGAAGGGCTCGGTGGCCTGGAAGGTGACGTCTGCGGCGACCACGCGGCCATCCTCGGCGACGGAAACGCCCGCGAAGAGGCCGGGGACCTCGACCTGGAGGGCGGCGGGGGTGCCGGTGGTGGACCAGAGGGTGCCGTCAGAGTCGACGGTGAGGCCCACGCCACGGGCGTCTTGGGCGGCGAGGAAGGCGGCGATGTGGATGTCGAGGGCGGGGTCGGCCCACTCCCAGGCGTTGCCGAGCTGGTCGACGGTGCCGAACGCGCTCTGGCAGTCGGGGAAGGAGCCGGTGGGCTGCAGCGTGTCGACCACCTGTTCGCCGGAGGCCGTGAGCACGGCGCAGGTGCCTTCGGGCCAGTCCTCGCCGGTGGGAAAGGTGGCGCCGCCTTCGCCGAGCGTGCCGTCGGCGGCGTCGGCCCATTCGATGAGGGTGGCCAGGCGCCGGTAGCCCACGGGCTGTCCATCGACGACGACGGGCGTGGCGGCACACAGGTCGCGGGCTTCTTCGAAGGTGACGCCGACGTGGGGCAGGACGTCGGCCACCGATGCGAGGTGGGTGTCGGCGAGGGAGGCTTCGTAGCGGTCGATGCAGAAGGTGGGGAGGTCGGTCGGGACGGGCACCATGTCGTCGGGGCAGCGTGGTGCGGCAGGGGGGGAGGCGGTGTCGGCGGTGTCGGCGGTGGGGGCGGCCGAGTCGGCGGTGTCGGGCGGCGGCGCGGAGTCGAGCGGGAGGGGCTTGGTGTCGGCCGTGCAGCCAACCGCGAGGAAGACGACGTGGAGGCGGGCGTTCATGGGTGGTCCGCGCGGTCGAGGCGCGCCCAGAGTGCGGCCCAGGTGAACAGGAGGCCGACGGTGGCGGGGGCGATGGTGAGGCCGGAGCCTTGGAGGCCTTCGAGGGCCTGTCCGCCATGATGGACGAGCAGGGCGACGAGGCCGAGGCGGCGGGTGCGGGGCTCGGCGAGGAGGACCGCGAGGGCGAAGATGCCGCCGGTGACGTCGTAGGGATGCAGGTGCGGGTTGACGAGCGACGCGGCGCACAGGGCGAGGGCGAGCTGGTGGGCGACGGGGGCCCGGGTGCGCACGATGCGCCAGGCGGTGGCGGCGAAGATACCGATGGACAGGGCGCCGCCGAGGAGGTCACCGGGGGTGCCGAGGCCGAGCACACGGCGTCCGAGGCCCCAGAGGCTGTACTGGAGGTGCAGGGGGTAGTCGCCGGCGCGGGAGAGGGCGGCGAGGTCGGGGGCGAGGGCGAGCCAGGCGTACCAGGAGCCGAGGCCCGTGAAGAGGGCCGAGACGACCGCGACAATGCCCACACCAGCGACCATCCCGCCCACAGTGCGCCAGCGCCGCAGCACGAAGGGCACCCAGCCCACCGCGAGCAGCCAGCTGGGCTTGCAGAGCAGGAGTCCGAGGAGGAGCCCGGCGGGGAGGTCGTGGCGGCGGACCAGCAGCAGGCCGGCGAGCGCGAGCAGGACGACCACCCAGCCGCCGTTCTGGCCGAGCACGTGGTTGTGGAAGAGGGCCGGGGTGGTGAGGAGCACGAGCAGGGTGAAGACCGCCCCCAGGCGGCTCCAGCGGCCGAGCACAACGCCCGCGGCGGTGATGCCGAGGAAGGAAAGCACGGCGTGGATGGTGCCGGCCAGGTGGACGGCGAGGCCGCCGAGTGGGGCGTAGAACAGGGCCATGGGCGGGGGGTAGAAGAAGGCGCCCAGGTGGTCGTTGCGGCCGGCCCACAGCTCGGCGGGTGGGGCGCCATCGAACGCTGCGGAGAGCAGCTTGAGGTGGGTGGCGGGGTCGTAGAGGGCGGCACCGCCGTGTTCGAGGAGGGCGTGGCCACCGAGCCAAAGGTGCACGAAGTCGCCATCCCGGGCGCCGGCGGCGGGTGCGGTGAGCAGGCCGAGGGCGAGCAGGGCGGTGAGCAGGCCGACGGCCCAGACCGGCGGACCGGCTTTGGGGGTGGAAGTCAGCGCACCCTCCTCGGCAGTGGCTGTGGGGCGCCATGGTACCGTGGGGCGAATGGTCGACGGGATGGAGTGCCCGATGCGGTGCGCGGAGTGGATGCGAGGACCGAGGGCTGCAGGGCTGGTGGCGCTGCTGGCCTCCGGGTGCATGTTCAAGTGGCCGGGTGGCGGCGAGACGGGCGACCAGGCGGTCGACTCGGGTGCCGACGTCGTGGCCAATCCAACGGTGGGCTTCGTGTATGTGGGGCCTGTGGGCGACCACGGCTGGACGCTCACCCACGAGCTGGGGCGGCAGCACCTGGAGAATGAGCTCGACGGCGTGGACACCCACTACGAGCCCAGCGTGAGCCCCGCCGACGCTCTGGATGTGATGGAGCAGTTCATCGCCGATGGCGACAACATCGTCATCACCACCAGCCACGACTTCCTCACGGCCACCCAGACGGCCGCCGCAAACCACCCCGACGTCCGCTTCCTGAGCTGCTCGGGCTTCACCTCGGGCCCCAACCTGGGCAGCTACTTCGGGCGCATGTACCAGCCGTGGTACCTGGCCGGGATGGTGGCCGCGTCGAAGACCTGCACCGACCGCATCGGCTTCGTGGCTCCGGTCACCCTCGCGGAAATTGTGCGCCACATCAACGCCTTCACGATTGGCGCGCGCGAGGTGAACCCCGACATCCAGGTGGAGGTCATCTGGACGGGCAGCTGGTTCGACCCCGAGCAAGAGCCGGTGGTCACGCAGACACTCATCGACCGGGGCGCCGACGTCATCGTGGGGCACACCGACACCTCGATTCCCGTGGAGGTGTCGGCAGGGCAGACGGTCTCGTGCGAGGGCACCGACAGCCCGGTGTGGTCGGTGGGCTACGACAACCCCGACACCTGCGACTTCGCGCCCGAGACCTGCCTCACTGCGCCCTATTGGAACTGGGGTCCGCTGTATGCACGGCTGGTCTCGGCGATTGCCGATGGAAGCTGGGACCCACACGCGCAGGTGTGGGACCAGATGACGGGCGCACCGGAAGAAAGCACGGTGGCGCTGGCCCCTCTCAACGAGAATGTGGACGGGACGGTGCGTCTCGAAGTGGAGGGCCGCCTGCCGGAGCTCACGGCTGAGGGCGGCAAGCACCTTCCTTTCGTGGGGCCGCTGGTCGACACGCAGGGCACCACCCGGTTCGTGTCGGGCGAGGTGCTGGCCGACGACGACCTGCTGCGGATGTGCTGGTTCGTCGAGGGCGTCATCCAGGTAGACGGCGGGGAGGATGTTCCCGGTGAGGTGCCGCCAGGGTGTGAAGGCGACTACTGATACGGAGTCGGCGAAAGCTCCAATGGTCCTGCTGGTTGCGGCGACCAGCGGCCAGCCCGGTCGCGTCCCACCGTCACGTTGATGCTGAGCGGAATCGAACCTGCCACTGCGCATTCTCGACGACCAGCTCCAAGGGAACGGGCACGAGAAGGCTGGCGGCTGGCGGCTGGCGGCTGGCAGCCGAAGCACCTCGCCCCACCGATCCGGTTGATGCCGACGCCGCTTGAGCCGAGCCCGAGCGACCGCTCAGAACGTGCCCGACAGCCCCAGCGGACGCACCCGCAGCCCCGGTCCGGTGTCGGCGATGCCGTTGGCTCCCAAGATGAGCCCCGTGACGGCCATCACACCACCCACAGCGGCCAGGCTGCCCGCCGTGAGGTTGACCGGCTGCCAGGTCTCCCAGGTGGCCCGGTCGCCGTCGGCTGCCCACTGGACCGACTTCACGTAGGTGAAGACCTGGACGCCGCCTCCCACGACCGCGGTGGTGCCACCGGCGATGAGCAGCCCCTTGCCGGTGGAGCCGAAGCGGGGCTCGGGTTCCGGGGCGGGTGGAGGCGGCGCGACCACGACCGGGGCTTCGGGGGGAGTGTCGGCCAGGCGGAGCTCGAGGTTGGTGAGGCGACGCTCGAGGGCCACGCGCTCACCGGGCTGGGCGTAGACGCGGTAGCGATTGAGCTGGTCGATGGCCTCGCGGTAGTTGCCCATGCGCTCGGAGCAGCTGGCCATGTTGTAGAGCAGGCCGGGCTTCTCGGAGAGCTTGTAGGCTTCTTCGAAGGCCACCATGGCGTCTTCGTAGCGGCCCTCGCGGTACAGCGACTGACCGTTCTGGAAGATCTCGCGGGCCCGCTGCATGTCGGCGTCGGAAGGCTCGGCACGGACGACGGAGGGGACCAGCGCCAGAGCCAGGCACAAGGAGCATGCGGCGATACGGAGGACGGACATGGTGGGTGGAGCTCTCGATGGGCGCCCACATGTGTGTGGAACACCGGCCAAGGTGGCGTTCCACGACTGTAGCAGACCCCTGCCGGAGCCCTCCATGGCCACCCACCCCCTCGTGCTCACGCCGGTTCAGGCCCAGCGGATCCTGGTGCGCGCCGCACAGCTGGAGCGCCCAGACTTCGGACGCGGCCTCCCGGGCGCCCGCCGGTGCCTCGACACCCTGGGCGAGATCCAGCTCGACCCCATCGACCGGGTGGGCGCGATGGCCGACCTGGTGCTGCACGCGCGCGTGGATGGGCTGCGTCGGGGCGACTGGGGCCAGCTGGGGGGCACGTTCGAGCACTTTGCCAAGGAGCGGTGTGTGCTTCCGGCCCGTCGCCTGCCCGCGTGGCGCCAGAGGGTGGCTGGCGCGCCCTGGTGGCGCCTGTCCGAGCGCCTGAAGCGCCTCCCGGATGGCGTGATAGAGGCGGTCTTCGAAGAGGTGCGCGACCGGGGTCCCCTCACCTCACGAGAGCTGTCCGACCACGGCCGCGTGCAGCCCATCGACTGGAGCGGCTGGAAAGGCACGGGCAAGGCAGGCTCGATGGCCCTCGATGTGCTGTGGACCCGCTGTCGGGTGGTGGTGACGGGCCGCAACCGGGATGGTCACCACATCTTCGACCTACCCGAGCGCGCCCTTCCCGAGCATGCGACGGCCCCGCTGGCCGACTTCTTCCGCACCGGCCTCCAGCACCGGCTGGCGGTCGCGGGCCTGCTGCGCACGGCGGGAGGCCCCCAGTGGAGCGCGTTGTCGCCGATGCGGGGTGGGCCGCTGGTGGAGGAGGCTCTGGCAAGCGGCGAGGTGCGCCGGGTCAGCCTGCCCGGAACACGAAAGCAGTGGCTGTGTGGCGCGACGGCCCTGGAAGCGATGGACCGGCCGCTCGAGACCGACGACCGCGTGCGCCTGCTTGGTCCGCTCGACCCTCTGATGTGGGACCGCCCCCTCGTGAAGCTGTGCTTCGGCTTCGACTACGTGTGGGAGGTCTACAAGCCCGCCGCGAAGCGGCAGTGGGGCTACTACGTGTGCCCGCTGCTGTGGCGGGGACAGCTCGTGGGCCGCATCGAAGCGCGCCGGGGCAAGGCCGGCGAAGCGCCCGTGGTGGTGGACAACACGTGGTGGGAAGACAGCGTGAAGCGACCGCCAGCACGGCATCTTCGCACCATGCTCGACCGCCTGGGGCGGTTCCAGGAAAAGCGCGCGGTCAGGTCTCCCAGGGCTCGTCCTGGATGACCACCTCGGGGAAGGGCTCGGGGTCGGGGAGCGGCCAGCCGTCGCCCCACAGTGAGCGACCACCGTCCACCGCCATCACCTGACCGGTGACGAACGCTGCCTGCGGAGAAGCGAGGAAGCCCACCAGTCCGGCCACTTCGTCGGCCGTGCCCAAGCGCTTGGCAGGGGTGGCCTTGGCGGCGTGCTTCACCACTTCCTGCCAGAAGGGGTACTGGCGCATGCCCGGGGTGGCGATGATGCCCGGCTGCACGGCGTTCACAGTGATTCCGCGCGGGGCCCACTCCACAGCGAGCGTACGCGACATGGCCTCCACCCCGGCCCGCGCCGACACCGAGTGGGCCATCCCGGGGAAGCCGCGGGTGGTGAGCATCGTGATGTTGATGACCCGGCCGCCGTTCTCCAAGAGCCAGGCATCGGCCGCGGCACGCGTGAGGTTCCACGTGCCGGTGAGGTTGGTGGCCACCACGGCATCCCAGCCCTTGTCGCGGATGGCTTCGGCCGGCGACATGAACTGGCCGCCGCCGTTGTTGACCAGGATGTCGAGGCTGCCGAGGGTGTCGATGGTGGTGGCCACGGCCGCCTTCACCGAGTCGCGGTCGCGGATGTTGCAGGTGACGCCCAGCACGTCCTGGCCCAGCTCTTCGGACAGGCCCTTCGCGGCTTTGGCGATGCGGTCGGCCTTTCGGGAGCCAATCGCGATGCGGGCCCCCATGCGGCCCAGCTGACGGGCGATGGCGGCGCCGATTCCCGAGCCACCGCCCGAGATGAAGGCCACCTTTCCTGCGAGTACATCGGAGCGAAACAGCGAGTCGGCCACGGACACCTCCGGGCCTCCCGCTAACGCACCCACTCGGCGAGCTCTTCGTCGCCCGAGATCATCGAGTCGATGACCATGTTCAGCGCGGTGGCCTCGGGCACCGGCGTGTCGCCCAGCTCGGCTGCAATCCAGGTGGTCTGCAGGCGCAGCGTCTTGCCATCGCGGGGGATGTTCACCGACAGGAAGAACTGGGCGGGGACCGACACCCAGTCCTTGCTGACGTCGGCCGGACGCCGCAGCCAGGTGCGCTGGACCATGGCCATCCCGGCTTCGGTCTCCACCCACCGGTACTGGGCCTTGAAGTCCGACGTGACCTCGAGGCTCATGGGGTACTCGCTCACGGTGTGGGCGCGCATGTCGGCGGACTCGCAGTCGCGGTCGACAAAGCAGTGGGGGTCGTCGATCCACTCGCGCTCATAGGTGGAGTAGGTGTCGGGGTAGACCTTGGTGGGGTCGGCGAGCGTCAGCGCCTTGGTGATGGCCTTGGTGCCCTTGGGAAGGGTGGTGGCGACGGCTGCGCCGACGAGGCCCTCGGCGTGCTCCGGGTCGACGTTCACGCCTTCGATGGCCGCGGCCGACAGCGTGTTGATGGTGTAGCCCTCGCGCGCTTCTTCGAGGTTCTTTCCAAGCCATGCGTCGAGGTTCTCGACACCCACAGCGAGGGCTTCGGGGTCGTCGTCGTCGGCGTGGTCGAAGAGGAAGGCGGCGAGCTCTTCGAGTTTTTCAGGGGCCTCGGGCGGCGCGGCGCAGCCCACGGCGAGGGTGGTGAGGACGGCGAGGCTCGGTCGAAGAACAGCGCGCATGGAGGCTCCCTGGTTGCGGACCGCCGACGGGTGGGGTCCATCAATCCTTCGACCCGAGTGCTTTCAGCCCCCTTCCATGCACCACGATGCACCATGGTGCATGAACAGTTCACCCACCGCGGGGCCGGCACTTGTTGCGGAGGTCGGGGGCGGGTGGCGCCACATCGGTGGGGATGAGCGGCCGCAGCCTGGCCAACACGTCAGCCGCCTCGGGCCGTCCCGCGAGATTGACGTGCTCGCCGGCATCCACGTGGTGGTCGTACAGCTCCTCGGTGCCGTCTTCGTAGCGAATGTAGCGCCAGCGCTCCGTGCGAATGGCGTGATTTCCGGGCCCCTGTGAGGTGAGACAGGGGTGGTCCCAGCGCACTGCCGGGTGCATCAGCAGTGGTGCAAGGTCGTGTCCAGCCACCCGGGAATGGGGCACTGCACCGCACAGTCGGGCCACGGTTGGGTACAGATCGCACAACGACACCACCCGGTCACACACCCCCGGCTCGACCCCGGGCCCGGCCACCACAAGCGGCACACGCGTGCACTCTTCCCACAACGCGTGCTTCTTCCAGTGGAACTTCTCGCCGAGCGACCAACCGTGGTCGGACCACACGATGACGATGGTGTCGTGGGCCCGGCCAGACGTCTTCAGGGCCGAGAGCACGCGCCCGAGCTGTTGGTCGGCAAAGGACACGGCCGCGAGGTACGCCCGCACAGCCTCTTTCCACGCATCCTTCTGGATGATGCGTTGGTGGGTCTCGATGTGGGCCAGCCGCCGGCCGATGGGCGGGATGTCGTCGAGCTCGTCGTCGGGCACCTCGGGCAGCACCACCTCATCGAGGTCGCGGGCATCGTAGAACCGCCGCGGTGTGTACCAGGCGAGGTGGGGCTTGTAGAAGCCGCAGCCCAGGAAGAACGGCTGCTGGTGCGGCTTGGCGAGCTGCTCGGCCACCCACTGGGCCACCTTCTGGTCGGGGTGGATGCCGGGTTGGTCGCTGCGGGCGGGGCCCCAGTTGAGCTCGCCGGCGCGCCCGTGCCTGGCCTTGGTGGGGTGCACACCCTCGTCGCCCTGCACCTTTTCGCAGGGGTCGCCCATGTAGTCGTCCCACGCCGACCGGTCGCCGAAGTGGAACACCTTGCCGGCCCCCAGCGTGCGGTAGCCCACCGTTCGAAGCAGCGCGGGCAGCGTGGGGGCGTCGCCGATGCCCTTCCACCAGGCACTCTGGTTGCCGTACACACCCGACACATGGGGGGCCAGGCCGCTCAACACCGCGGTGCGCGATGGGTTGCACACCGGCGCGTTGCAGTGGGCCTGCCGGAAGTTGCGCCCACTGGCTGCGAGGGCGTCGAGGTGGGGGGTGCTCGCCTGGGGATGGCCGCCGAGAACACCCGTCCAGTCGTTAAGGTCGTCGATGGAGATGAACAGGATGTTCGGCCGCTTGCCAGCCGCGAGGGCGGGCGCCCCGAGCCCAAAGAGCGGGGCCGAAGCGAGCCCCCCGAGGAGGGTGCGGCGGTCGATGTGCGGCGTGGGTGGTGTGGTCATGGGCGGATGCTATGCCAGGCGACACCGGCAGGGTGGACCTCCGGTGCCAACGCAACAAACCGGGACCGCCCCCGGTAGGGTGCGCACCACGGCCCCACCCCGGGAGCACCCATGACCGACACGCCCGCGTCCCCTCCCCTCGCGCCCGCCGACCTCGCAGACGCCCCCCGCGAGCTGCTCGTGCCCGGCGCCACCGACATCGTGAACCGCTGCCGGGCCAACCCGGGCCCCGACGCCCTGGCCGAGCTCGCCGAGCTGCGCCGCTTGCTGCTGCTCCGCAACGAGCGGCCCGCCCTCGCTCTCACACTGCGCGCCCAGGGGCAGATGGCCTCCTCCGTGGGCCACCACAGCGTCGCTGCCGACGCCTTCGACACCGAATGGGGCGTGCGCGAGCTGCTCGACCAGCCCTTCAAGGGCCACCGCGCCCGCCTCGACCACGCCGAGGCCCTCTTCCACGCAGGCCAGCCCGACCTCGCCGAAGACGCCCTCCGCAAGGCCCAACAGCCCGCCCGCGAGCTGGCCCTGGGCGGCCGGGTGGCCGAAGCCGCCGCTGCCCTCGCCGACACCCTCGCCCGCCTGGCCGGCCTGCTCATGGCCGTGGGCCGCGCCGAGGAAGCCGAGCTGTGGCTCGAAGGCGCCCACGACATCGCCCCCGACGCCGACAGCCGCGCCCGCGTGGATGCTGCGCCGGGCCGGTTCGCGGTCGCCCGAACGTCCGAGCGGCGGTTGTAGGAGCCTCCGGAGCCGGCAAGCCGTCTCCTCCGGACCGTCGGAGCCGGCAGGCCGTCTCCTCCGGCGCAGAAAAGCCGGCAAGCCGTCTTCCCTGCGATGGTCCGGGTCATGGACTTCCCGACACCATGGTGTTGTATTGGACACACCAGCCAGCGAGGTCTGCATGTCCGAGCGCCCACCGCTCCCGCGCCGCTTCAACCTCATCCGGTCGTTCGCGCTGGCGGACTTCATCACGCTGGCCAACGCCGCCGCGGGCACGAGCAGCATCTTCCTGTGCTTGAACTACGTGGAGTCGGGCCGCGAGCCGCTCTACCTCTGGGCCGCCTTCGCCTTGCTGCCGCTGGCCTTCATCTTCGACGCCGCAGATGGTGCGGTGGCCCGCTGGCGCAGGCGCTCGAGCCCCTACGGCGCCGACCTGGACAGCCTCGCCGACATCGTGAGCTTCGGTGTGGCGCCCGCTGTGCTGGCCTACACGCTGGGCATGCGCGGCTTCTGGGATGCCCTCATCCTCATCTACTTCGTCACCTGCGGCATCGGCCGGCTGGCCCGCTTCAACGTCACCGCCGATGATCTGGCCGACGCCGACACGGGCAAGGTGAAGTACTTCGAGGGCACGCCGATTCCTACGAGCCTCGCACTGGTGGGGGTGCAGTTCGCGGCCTGGCGGATGGGCGCAGTGGGCGAAGGGTTGTGGGGCGGCGCGATGGAGTTCGGGCCGGGGACATTTCACCCGCTGGTGCTGATGTACGCGCTGAGCGGGAGCTTGATGATCAGCGAGCGGATTCGGATCCCGAAGCCGTAGGGGGTTCGGAGAGGGCCCCCACCGACCGCTTCGCGGCCACCTCCCCCTGAAGGGGGAGGACGAGGAGATGCACGTCATAGTCGCAGAGTCCTCCCCCTCACAGGGGGAGGTGGCCCGAAGGGCCGGAGGGGGCCCGAAGCGCACAGTCCTCCCCCTCACAGGAGGTGGCCCGAAAGGCCAGAGAAGGCCCAAAGCGCAGAGTCCTCCCCCTCGCAGGGGGAGGTGGCCCGAAGGGCCGGAGGGGGCCCGAAGCGCACAGCCCTCCCCCTCACAGGGGAAGGTGGCCCGAAGGGCCGGAGGGGGCCCCGCAACCTGCCTCCAAGACGCCCTACACCGCGTGCAAGTCTTCCTTTACGTCCAGGCCTGCAAACAGGGCGTCCACCGCCGGCGCCACCACCTGACGCAACGTGCGCTCACGCTCGCGGTAGCGCTCGGCCCGCGACAGCACACCGTGGGCGCGCAGGGCCGGCGAAACCTCGGGGCCATCCGACGGGTTCTCACGGGTCATGGCGTCGGACAGGGCCTTGCGGGCCAGCGGTGCGAGGTCGGGGCGCGACGCCAGGATCCAGCGTGCCGAGCGCCAGGCGAGCGCTGCGTGCCGCGTTTCGTCGGCCACGATGCGCTCCAGGGCGGCGCGGATGGTGGGGTCTTTCGCGTGGAGGAGGCGCTGGGCGGCGAGAGAGGTGGAGACCGTCTCTTCGACACAGCCCTCGGCCAAGAGGCGGGTGAGGATGCCCTCGACGGACACATCGTCGAGCACGCCGTCCATCGGCAGGGCACCCGGGCCGATGTCGCGGCCGGCGAGGGCCGAGGCCACGGTGAAGCAGTCGCGGGCGTGGATGACTTCGTCCTGAGCGGCCTGCAGGCTCTCCATGAGCAAGGCCGGCGGTGCCCCGAGCGACATCAGCTCGAGCACGAAGCGGTTGAACGACGCCACCGAGGCATGCTCGGCGAGACCGGCACGGGTCCAGGCGGCCACCGCGCGACGACGGTCGGCGACAGTGAGCTCGAGGGAGTCGATGGCGGCATCCCCGCGGCGCCACTCCGTGCGGTCGGTTTCGTCGGCGACGAGGTGGCTGCCCTCGACCGAGAGCGGACGGCCCTCGTAGTAGTAGTAGCCGTAGTAGTACTCTTCGACCTCATCCACGTGCAGCTCGCCCATGTAGCTGATGTAGGCGTAGCCGCCGGCTTCGAGGGCCCGATAGTAGGGGTCGGACGCCCAGGTGAAGACGCCGCTGCCCCAGGTGCCATTGGCGCCCCAGGAGCTGGTGAGGAAGAACTCCGTGGTGGCCGACATCTGGTTGCCGTTCATGGAGAAGAGGCGAGAGCCCTCGCCCACGTCGTCGCAGAGGTCGCTGTCGCCGGTGACTTCAGCCAGCTCGAGGTCGGCGCGGAACTCGAAGTCGCAGCCTTCGCACGGGCTGGTCCAGTCGGTGATTTCGGCGTCGAGCAGAGCCCAGGTGGCGCTACAGACCTCGTCGGAGTCCTGCACCGCGACCTCCACCACGAGGCACGAGATGGAGCCGTTGCAGTCGTTGTCGATGCCGTCGAGGCAGGTCTCGACCGCGCCCGGATGCACCGTGGCGTCGGTGTCGTCGCAGTCGCCCTGGTTGTCGGCGTAGCCTTCGGGCATCGGGGAGCACTCGGACAGGGGCGCTCCGCTGCCTCCGAAGCCATCGCCGTCTTCGTCGGGCCAGTACCCGGGGATGTCGTCGGTGGCGCCGTCGCAGTCGTTGTCGAGGCCGTCGCAGACCTCGATGCCGTCGGGGTGGGCCTCCGCGGCGAGGTCGTTGCAGTCGTCGCCGTTTTCGACGTAGCCAGGCGGCAGCTCGCAGGCGGCTCGGGTGTCGGTGGGGCTGCCAAACGAGTCGCCGTCGGCGTCGCGGTGGTAGACGGCGCGCACCTCTTCGTCGATGACTCCGTCGCAGTTGTCGTCGACCTCGTTGCAGAGCTCTTCGGCGTCGGGGTGGATGGAGGCGTCGGCGTCGTTGCAGTCGAAGAGTGCGGTGGACCCGTCGCCGTCGGCGTCGATGGCGTCGTAGAGGCCGTCCAGGTGGGGCTTTCCAGGTGTGGGGACCTGGCTGCAGCCCGCGACACCCAGTGCAGCGAGAATGTGGACCCGGAGCGCGGAACGGGCGCCCCGGCGTCGGTCGGGCTGGATGTCGAAGCGTTTGCGATTGGACGACATGGGGGCTCCAGGGGACTCTGCCGCGACAGACTATGCCCTCTGCTGAGGCGGTGTGGGAGGTTGCGGATAAGGAGTCCCGCATCGTCACGATAGAGTGGCGCGCCACCGGCCGAGAGGAGCGCCCATGACCACCCCGACAACCGTGGCCCTGCTGCGTGCTGTGAACGTCGGCGGACGCAACAAGGTGCCGATGAAGGCCCTGCGGGACCACATGGTGGCGGCGGGCTTCACCGGGGTCCGGACCCTCCTCGCCAGCGGCAACGTCTTCTTCCAAGACCACCCTGATGATCCCGCCGCCAGCCTGTCCCGAATCATCCAGGACCACTTCGGCTGCAGGGTTCCGGTGGTGCTCCGGTCGGCCGACGCCATCGCGCGCGCCATCGAACGGTGTCCCTACCCGGCCGAGGAGCGGAACCCCAAGCTGCTCCACGTCGGGTTCTGCACATCGGTCCCCGACCCCGCGCTGGTGGACCGCCTCGACCCCGACCGCAGCCCGCCCGACCAATACACCGTCGACGGCGACACCATCTACGTGGACTACGCCGACGGCTCCGCGCGCTCGAAGCTCTCGGCGCATTGGTTCGACAAGCAGCTCGGCTGCACCACCACCTTCCGCAACTGGCGCACCCTCGGGAAGATCCTCGCCAGGGCCCGGGGCTGAACACCGTGCGGGTGGGCCTCTTCGCACCGTGCTTCGTCGACCGTCTCGCCCCGAGAGCGGCACGGGCGGCGTGGCAGGTGCTGCGCCACCTGGGCGTGGATGTGGTGGTGGCCCCGCAAGCGCCCGCCTGCTGCGGCCAGCCCCTGTCGTCGATGGGGGAACCGCACCGCGCCCGAGACCTGCCGGGGGCCTATGCCCGCGCGCACGCGGACTGCGATGTGGTGGTCAGCCTCTCGGCGAGCTGCACGGCCTTCGTGCGGCACCACCACGCCCACCTCGCCCGCCCCATCGACCTCCCCGCGGTCGACCGGGCGCCCCCGACCCGCACGTTCTCTGAGCTGCTGTGGCACGACCTGGGGCTCCGAACACTGCCGGGGCGATTTCCACACACGGTGGGCTTCCACCCGGGCTGCCATGGCCTCCGAGAGCTGGGGCTGGGACCGTGCTCGGAGGCGGTCCACGACGAGACGGTCGACATCGTGGGCGCTCTGCTTGACTCCATCGACGGCCTGGAGCGTGTTGTGCCGGAGCGAGTCGACGAGTGCTGTGGCTTTGGTGGGGTGTTCATGGTGCGAGAGTCGGCCGTCTCGAAGCGGATGGGCAACGACCGCCTGGCTGCATTCCAAGGGGTCGATGTGCTCACGTCCACCGACCCCTCCTGCCTGCTCCACCTGAAGAGCCTGCGGCGACCCGAGGCCCCCCGCATCCTCACATTGCCCGAGCTGCTGGCGGACGCGATGCAGCTCGAGGTGGGTCCATGAGCCACCCCGACAAAGCCCGCCAGTTCCAGCAAGACGCCGAGCGGGCGGGCTGGCACGACGGTGCGGTGTGGCATGTGCGGGCCCGTCGCGATGCCGCAGCCGCCGCGGTGACGGACTGGAACGCCCTCCGAGACCACGCCGCACAGGTGCGGGCACACACGCTGTCTCGGCTGGACCACTATGTGGCGCAGCTGGCCGACCACGCTGTGGCCAACGGCGCCACGGTGCACTGGGCCACGGACGCAGCCGCGCTGCGCACCACGGTGGGCGAGCTGCTGGCGAAGGCCCGGGTGCGGCGGGTGGTGAAGTCGAAGTCGATGCTCACCGAGGAGTGCGGCCTGAACGCCCACCTCGAGACCACCGGTGTAGAGGTCATCGACACCGACCTGGGCGAGCGCATCGTGCAGCTGCGCGGCGAGCGACCGAGCCACATCGTGATGCCGGCGCTCCATCTCAAGCGCGGTGATGTGGGCGACACCTTCCACCGCCACATGCGCACCCCACCTGGCGAGACCGACCCCACCCGCCTCACCCGTGCAGCCCGCCACGACCTCCGCGGGCGGTTCTTGGCGGCCGAAGCGGGCATCACGGGCGTGAACTTCGCGTTGGCGGACTCGGGCACCTTCGTGGTGTGCACCAACGAAGGCAACGCCGACCTGGGCGCCCACCTGCCCAAGCTCCACATCCTGTGCATGGGCATCGACAAGGTGATTCCCCGCCAGGCCGACCTTCCGGTGTTCCTGCGGCTGCTGGCACGGTCGGCCACGGGTCAGCCCATCACGGCATACACGAGCCTGTTCAAGCAACCGGCGCCGGGCACCGAGATGCACGTGGTCATCGTGGACAACGGCCGCACAACGGTGCTGCGCGACGGCCAGATGCGCCCGGCGCTGGGGTGCATTCGATGTGGCGCATGCTTGAACACGTGCCCGGTCTACCGACGGTCGGGCGGGCACAGCTATGGCGCCGACTCGCTCCCGGGTCCGATTGGCGCGGTGCTCTCCGGTGCTCGGGATGCCCGCAAGCACGTTGATCTCGCCCACGCGAGCACACTGTGTGGGTCGTGTGGCGCGGTGTGCCCGGTGAAGGTGCCGCTGCCGGCCCAGCTGCTGGAGCTCCGTCGACGGGGGGCAGGAGCCGACGGCTGGAAGGACAAGGCCATGCGCGCGGTCCTGGGGCACGTGCTGGCGCACCCGGAGCGGGCCCGGTGGTGGGGCGAGCTGGGTGCACGGGTGCAGAAGGTGCTGCCGGAGGCGGTGGGTGGAAGGGCGCTGCCGGAGGTGTCTGCGGATGGGTTTCGGGATGGGGTGAAGGGGCTGTTGGAGGGGGAGTAGGTCTGGGGCCCCCTCCGCCCGCTTCGCGGGCACCTCCCCCCGGGAGGGGGAGGACTCTGGCGGTCTGGGCCCCCTCCGCCCGCTTCGCGGCCCTGCTGCGCAATGCCTACCGCGGCGCCTCCGATACGCTCCGCGCTCGGCGCCTTGCCCCCCCTGAATGGGGAGGACATGGTCGTTCTCACAGTCCTCCCCCTTCAGGGGGAGGTGGCGAGCGCAGCGAGCCGGAGGGGGCCCCCCGCCGAGGAGACCGCCTGCGGGCTCCGAGGCCCCGGGGAGACCGCTCGCGGGCTCGGTCAGCCTCGACCGAGTCGTTCGGAGCGTGAGCGTCAGCGAACAAAGCGACGAATCTGGCACCAACCCATCGATTCGTCATCCCCCGAGCCCATCGATGCCCAGACCCGACAGCTGGCCCGGGACCAGACACCAGCCCTTGAACTCTGCGAACCATCGCCCGTCGGCACCGGGCCCGCACAGGGGACCCAAGGGGATGTACGGAGTAGCCCCCCGGCCGGAGGGGCCCGGGGAGGACGGAGTTCTCCCCGGAAACCAGGGGGTGTCTGGGGGAGCAAGGCGCCGGGCGCGAAGCGCACAGGAGGCGCCGCGGTTGTCGCTCCGAAGGAGCAGTCCCCCGCTGATGCAAGAGCAGTCAGCCCCGAGCCAACCTCAACCGAGGACACTGTGTTCTGTCGGTGGAACGTACGACTTGTGCGGGTAGGAGACCCCTGAAGGGGGAGGACTCTGGTGGCCCGGGCCCCCTCCGCCCCCTTCGCGGCCCTGCTGCGCAATGCCTACCGCGGCGCCTCCGATGCGCTCCGCGCTCGGCGCCTTGCTCCCCCTGAAGGGGGAGGACTCTGGTGGCCTGGGCCCCCTCCGCCCGCTTCGCGGGCACCCACGAGCTCGGTCAGCCTCGACCGAGTCGTTCGGAGCGTGAGCGTCAGCGAACAAAGCGACGAATCTGGCACCAACCCATCGATTCGTC
>Ga0213833_1000464_pt1 | contig 41815 bp, 38 predicted proteins | sample SWATP21_FD_160575 | JGI IMG/M metagenome (GOLD analysis project Ga0213833, IMG submission 160575) | Coastal seawater microbial communities from Marineland, Florida, United States - SWA TP2 #1 | ecosystem: Environmental > Aquatic > Marine > Coastal | place: USA: Florida | collected 2016-08-14 | reverse complement strand
AACACACACACACCACGGACACAACACACCACTACAACAGGGCCGCTCGTACGAGTTACAACTGACCGGTGTCTGCCCCGGGACAGCGCAACCGTTCAAGACTGCGGCCTTTTCTTGTGACCCCCAACTTGCAAGGCTGTTTCAAGTGACCAACCTGCTGTCGGCGGTTAAGCAGGCACGGCTTTGCGATGTGGATGCCTGCTGGGACCGCCGTCTTGTTGTGGTGTGCTGACCCGAATGCCTTCTGCACTGCACTGCACAGCGCATCCAAGGTGCTACTTGTGCAACAGACGTGCTGGCAGAGCTGGATGCATTGGTGGTAAGTCGTCAACGACTGCGGCGCGTCGTCTCACAATGTTCGCCGTCCACGTTTCATTCCCATGTTCGTGTTCCGCAGGAGCGTGCCATCGACGAGGAAGAGCCCGCCATTTCCGAACGCGCAACCAAGCTGCTTCACTTTGACCTGGTCGTGAAGGAGGTGCATGCCTTGGCGGCCCATGTGCAGACCTTTGCGCCGGATCTGTCATCCGTGATCCTGACGACGACGTACGCCAAACCACTGTTTGTTCCTCCTATGTCTCCGATGGTTATGCATTGCGCTTACTAACAATAAACCCCATGGCGGGTGCTTGTGTGTGTCGTGTCGTGTCACCCAATGGAGCAAACACAGGGACATGAAAAGGCGGCAGCACACGTGCCGTGTGGAGTTCAGTGCCAACTACCCCACCACGCCGCCAACGTGCACACCACAGCTCCCAAGTGCAGGCTGGCGCCCATCTTGGACCCCAACCACGTCCTCGTTGGCTACAGTGCTGGAAGAGTGGCAACAGGTGGGTGGGATTCAGTGACATCGCGTGTGTTGCGTGGTTTTGTGTGCTGCTGTTGCTGTCGCGCTGTCCGTTTCTGAGCCGCACACATCAGAAACACACGCTTGCACGGACCCTCTCCCCCAAGCCCACCACTGACATGTACTGCCCGGTCACAGGAAATTCGCCGATACCAGGAGCTGTGGAACGAATTGGATGAGCTGGATGCGCATGCGTGGGTGTTGGAGCCCGAGGTGGGCGCTAGAACACGTGGTGTTACTCTGCGGAGAATCGGCCTAGGTAGGGAATTGCTGTGTGTTTGTGCGCACCGCTGGCTTTCTGCCATTGTATCGGCCACTGAAGGAAACAAGAAGTGTTGGATTGTGTGGCGGCGACTCGTGTCGTGATGCTGGTGGTTTGTTTGACCCGGGGCACCGTGGTTTGCTTTGCTCGTGTCGCGGTGCTGACTTGGTGTGCTGCCGCTGCACATTCCACAGGTCGGTTTTGTACGCTACAGCTTGAGATCAACCCCGCCACCCCTCGCGATGTCCCGATCATGCGCGTCCTTGGTGCTGATGCTGTGGTGAAACCCATGCGTGCGCACCTCCATGCCGCTCCAGAAAGGTGGTGCGTGCGGTGTTGTGGTAGGCACCGGCACCACGCGTGTGTGCCCCATGCATCGGTGCCGCCGTAACCACGTCGACAATGTGTCGTGCTGACATCGCACACACCAGGGATGATCAACGGCCCGTGTGGAAGAACCTTGAGGCTGTGTTGCAGCAGCGTTTGCCGCACCCGTCAACATCATCGAGGTGTCAAACTTTGCTGTGGTGCCGTGGTGTCACGCAACCGAAGGCCTCACAGTGGCGTGTGTGCGTGTGTGTGTGCGGTGTGTGTGCGATGTGCCGCTGTTTTGTGGGTGTCGTCGACTCCTTTTGTTGCTGCGGCTGTTGACAGTGATGAAATCAAGGGCGAGTGTGGCATTTGCTACTCCTACCGCTTGGTAGCACAGGTTCCACCCGGTGCTGCCGCCACAGCAAGCGCCCCCTCTTCAACAGCAGCAGCGGGGAGCGCGGGAGTTGCGGCACGACGTGGCACGAACAACAGCCGCACCAGCAACTCCGCACGCGCTTCAACCAACGCGAATGGACTCATTCCGCTGTCGGAGCTCCCCAATTGTGTCTGCTCCAATCCCAAGTGCGGGCGGCCCTTCCACCGTGGCTGCCTGTCGGAATGGTTGCGGGCAGCACCCAGCAGCCGGCAATCGTTCAACACCGTGTTTGGCTCGTGTCCCTACTGTTCAACTTCCATCAGCGTCACGATCACGGAGCTTTGAATCTCACGGAGCTTTGAACATGAAGAACGAATGTGAACACTGTGGGAGAGATGGATGGCAAGGACAAAGGACTGTGCTCTTGTGTCCATCCAGTGCTGGTGCGGCATGCGTTATGTTCGCGCATCGGCGCGTTTCCACACGGGTGCGGAAACCTGGAACGGCATATGAAACGGCTCTCTGTTGACGCAATCGTGCAGCCACCTCTACCCACGTTGCACATCTACTCTTCGACGTATTCTATCCTTCGACGCTATCCCCTCCGTGGTGCTCAGCAGAAGCAGTGATGCCCACCGCTCCTCCAAGGGCTCGAACCGCCTAGCATCACATACGCCGCCGACTTTGGGTGGCTGCCCCACGCTTCGCCTCCTTTCGCTCCTTGGGTGCCGCTTTCTCCTCATGTCCTGCGATCAGAGCGATCCGGCGGTCCAGATACCGCTTGTTGAACACCGCGAGGGCCGCATGGACAATAGCGTCCGCGTTAAGCAGACGGGGGCGCCGTGCGGCTTCAGGAGGAGGAGGAGGAACAGGATCCAACGCAGTGGTCTGGGGAGTTTGCAATTCGGCGTATGCACGGTTGATGCCGTCCACTTTGCTGCGGATGGCAGCGGCCAGGTTGGTCGCTGCTGCGTCGGCGGCTTCAAGGTGGTGGTTCGCCACGAGGATGCGAGCTTCCAGCACCTTGTGCAACCGGTACATCTCGAATTCTGCCTTACGTGCGGCGATGGCCTCGTGGATGGGTTGCATCTCTTCGATGTCCGGTAGAGGCACCTTGACCTTGACCCGTAGAGATTTGGGCACGTTCCGGGTGCGGATGGCCTGCTCCAGCCGCTTGATAATGTCCCTGTTCGCCAAATTGAGGCGCACGTGCTCCACCGCATCATCGATGGCGTGGTTGATCGTAGACTGGTACACGGCCAGGTTGGGCGGTGACTCGGGTTTGGAAAAATTTTGAGGCGCGGGCGCTGGTGCTGGTGCGGGCGCGGAGGTGGGTGCTGCAGCGGGATGAGCGGCGTCACCCGTGTGCGGCGGGGGATAATGCGTTGCTGAGGCAGACGGCGTTGCGGCGGGGCGAGCACGTTTACGGCTGTCACCTCCGTGGTGCTCGGTTGACACCACCACGCCATCTACACCATCTATGGCATCCTGGGCATCCTGGGCATCGTGGGCATCCTGGGCACCCATGGCGGTCGCGCCCCCACTTGGAACTGCATCAGTGTCCGTGCATGCGTCTGAGCCAGCACCTGCCTCGTCAGCGCCTGCACCTGCAGTTACGCCAGCACCAGCACCAGCACCAGCACCAGCACCAGCGCCAGCGCCAGCGCCCGCGCCGTTCGTGTCCGAACAGGAACTGGATGCAACGGCGCCCGCGCCCACGGCTTCTGTGTGGTGTGGGGTCCTTGATTGCGCCGCTTCTTCGCCGCCATGGTGCGCATCATCGTCACCACCACCACCACCACCACCACCAGCCGCCGCCGCAGTGTCACGCCCCAGCATTGGATCTCCGTCCTCTTGGGGACGACGCACACACGTGGACATGTTCTTAGCCACGCCGTGAAGGTCATACCTTGAGAACCCCAGCGTGATGTGGAACGTCGCCGGTGGCAAGCCCAACGCCGCGCGTGCAGCCTGTGGGTGAAGTCATGGAGGTATGTGGCGAGGTGTATGGTGAGCACGCAAAGCACTTGGGGGCGAGCGCAACTTGCAATGCTTAGCATCAGTGACGACGCGTCTGCCGCGCTGCATCGCCTTCTCTTTTCGTACCTGCCCAGACGGCCAGTCGATGATTCTGTAAAACACCTCATTTCCGTGCTCGTCCACCAGTTTTCCGAGCCCGCAATCCACGAAGTCGTTCCTTACAAAGTCGGTCTGTGGTGAGCGTGAGCGGCGTCAGCGAAAGCCCCCCGACCACAAGCTTGGATACCCACACCCACCATCCCCGGCACAGCAGAACAGCACGCGTACCACCGTCTTCATGATGTCGGCCACAGCTTGCTGGCGTCGCTCTGCTTGGATGGGCACTTGTGACAGTTCTGGCAAGAGGGTCTGCGTGACGGAACGCAGCGTCCCGATACCCACAGCAGCCCGTTGCATGGTGGCAACACAGCCATCGTGAGGGCAGGAAACACAAGGAACAAAGGAACCCACAGCAGAGGCATGCACTGCCCCCACCGCCCTTGGGAACATGGACTTGGATCTACGTACATCCATTTCTGGTGGAGACACCAACGTGATGTGGTGCCTTGGCCCATCGCGTTGCTCACGCTTCCTCATCTGTGCCGGCGTCACGCCCTGGCACCCCGACAGCGCCGTCAGGTCCACGTGTGCGCCAGCCAACTCGATGTAGCCAAGGTACTGAATGTAGGCGTGCAAGGCGTCTCCAATCTTCGGCATGCGTACCACAGGTTGCATCACAGTCCAACGTCGGGCACCATCGTTGTAGCTGGCACCACACACACCATCATCGTGAGTTGAGACCACGACCTCCCACGCCCCCATCGCCACCCACGCCACACCTGTGCGACCAAACAGATGCTGTTCGGCACGCAGCGTGCGCCTCCTTGCGGCGTTGGCATATGACACCCACAGTTGCAGCGTCGGTCGTCACTCGCTCAATCGCTTGTGTGACCACCTCTTCTGTCGCCACTGCACGCTTGGCCCCGGGGATGGCCTGCAGCTGCCGCTTCAGCAGCCGCTCCATCAACGGAAGCCCACGAGTCAAAGGTGAGGATGCCTCCAACGCCGGCCCGGGAATGGGGAAGCTGGGGAGGGTCCACACACAACAATCTTCGGGGCGCGCCGCGGCGCGCTTTTTGCCCTTGCCCATGCTTCGTGCCTGTGGAGGAACAGGTGGTCGGTGCAAAGTCCAGGCGTACTTTATGGGTCTTGGTCACACAACGAGATGATGACCGGCAACACCAACAAACGAGGTGTTGTGTTGGGTGTGAAGATAGTGTGCGGAAGCAAGCAGGCGGGAGTCTCAGGCAGTCTCTTTCCTCGCGGCAAGGAAAGGTTCCTGGTCGGATGAGGACTGTGGAATGTAGCGTTTTGTAGTATGTTCTTCCATGCCCAAGATGATCTTGGCTGCTGCGTCCGCTCGCCCATCGCTGAACTGCCTGCTGCCCATAGCTCGTCCACGCGTGACAGGATGGCAGACGAAGCAAAGGATGGTGAACATGTTATTACAGTTGCGTTGAGAGAGCTGCCAGAGGCGCTTGATCGAGCAGTATACGTGCATGAGCGCTGGCCCCTGGTGGTGGATCCAACTGGTCAAGCCGCTCGCTTCCTCAAGTACCAGCGCGGCAGCTTCTTGTGCACGCGCCTGCCTGGCGACATGGTGGACACCAACCTTCGCCGTGCCCTTGTTGGTGCCCTGCGCTACGCTAGCTTCATGACCATTGACGTACGTGCTTGTCGTGGCGTGCTCGTGCTCGTGCTCGTGTGTGCGTCGGTGACGCTCGCATGGGTTGACTCTCCGTGCACACAGTTTGGAGACGACACTGCCCAGAACATCGGCAAGTACTTTTCTGCAGGCCACTTTCCCGAGGAAGCCATGTCTCGCTCGGAGTTGTACAAGGAAGAGGTTTGGGCGCCGCTGCTTCGAACCGACGAAGGCGATCCTTCCCAAGCAACGTTCCTGCCCCGTGATGAGTTCAAGGTTCGTGTGAAGTGCTGGTGTGCACAGACCACGCCTGTCCCACTCCCTAGGTGTTTGGTTTTTGGCTTCTTGTTCTTGGCTGTCGGCTGTCTGCTGTCTGTCGGCTCTCGCTTCGGGCGCGCCGTGTTGTGCTGTTGCCCATCTGACGCGTTGCCTCCCATGCAACCAACCAACCAAACCAAACCAAACCACCAACCCCTGTCGTTGCCAGCTGATCATTGTGACACAGTGCGACCCTCCACCTGCGGAAACAGCTGCAAGGATGTGTGTGGTGCGTGTAGCCGCACCCGAGGACACGAAGCAGACGGAAGATGAGGTAATGGCGGCCGCATATGGTTTGAAGCTCGTCAAGCGAAACAGGTGCGTGCGGTGTGCGCGTCGTGCTCATTTCAAAGTGCTCTTTGATGTCGGCAGCACTGCTTGAAACTTTTGACGCGTGTCGCGCCTTTATGTGGCCATCAGCAAGGACATGGTGGAGGCTGCCTTTGACGGCGAGATGGATGAGGTGCAAAGCTGGTTGGAGAAGGGGTATGATTTGGAGTCCATGGACGGTCACAAGCACACTGCGATCTCTGAAGCCGCGTGCCAGGTGCGAGAACGAATCCATGCGGCCGTTGCACATCCTTTGTGTGCTCGGCATGGCCCGCAAGGGTGTGCCAGGGTGTGCTTTGCTGTGCTGGGTGTGCGTTTTGTTCTTGTGTTGGTGATTCCAGCTCACTCGCGTGGTTGGCTCACACCTTGCACACAGGGGCACAACGAATTGGTGCAGTTCTTGCTGAGTGCCGGCGCGAACCCCAACGCCCGAAACGATCAAGGGCGCTCCCCTCTGTACCGTGCGGCGTTTAACAACCATGTGGAGACGGTGCAACTGCTGTTGAAGGTGTGTGCGCTACATGTTGGCGGTGTCGCGGTGCATCCTGGGAGTTATCGGGGGCGAAAGAAAGAAAAAGAAAAAAGAAGAAGAAACCCTCATGGAACGTTGTGTGTGTTTCGTTTGTTGCCTTGCTGCGTTTACGTGGTGATGGCGCTTGCACAGAGTGGCGCAGATCCAAAGCTCAAAGACAAGGAGCTCCAGGGTCCTTTCGATGGTACTGTTGCAACCCCGCGCTGGTTTGAAGGGAGAATGACGCGGCATGTGGCCTGTGTGACCACGTGTGCTTTGTGTGGTTTGGTATGACAGTCACGCGTGATGAAGCCACTCGCAAGGTACTGAGCGAGTGGGACTACGCAGAGACGGAGCGGTTGCTCGCGGAACGCGCAGAGGCCATTCGCAAGCAACAAGAGGAACGGTTGCGCACCGCCGCGGAGCGTGATGTTGCCGCTCGCATTGCCCTTCGGTGCGTTGCGGGTCAAAGAGCCAAGTCTGGTGGCCCAGTCTAGTCTATTGAATCGTGCATGGGTTGTGGGTTGTGGGTGTTGTGGTTGTGTTGGGAATGGTGCGCGTTCGTTCTTGCTGTGTTTCTACCGCCGTGTGATGCTTGGGTTGGCAACCCGTCAGTTGTGACACCCCATTCTGTCATGTGTGGTTCCCGACAGCGATGAAGCGGTCACGAAGGCCACAGAGGGTGACACAGCGGGTTTGGAGGAGCTGCTCCAGCGGGCAGCAGACGAGGCAGCCAACGAAGCTGGTGGTCGTCCTCGCGTCAAAGCCGAGGTAAGATGGCGCGTGTGTTCCGCTTGTGCACCTCCAACATCCCCTGTGGTTCTCATGCTCACCACACACGCCGTTTTTGGTTTTTGTGTTTTCTGTGTTTTGCGCGCGCGCTTATCTTGTGCAGGTACGCGATCCTCGAGGCAACACGCTGCTGTCCCTTGCTGCGTGGCATGGACATCTGGAGGTGCGTGGTCTGCAGGGCAAACGCAAGCCACGTGGGCTTCGTAGTTTCATGCTGTGTGTGGGTGGCTGCACGGCGGGGCATGGTGGTGGTGGTGGTGGTGGTGGTTACAGATGGTGAAGATGCTACTGACGAAGTACAAGGACTTCCACCCTTCCTTGGAGGAGGTGGAGTTCAAGACATTCAAAACAAACGTGAACACCCGCGACAGCAAGGTGTGTGCGCGCGGTGGTTTGTTCATGTGATACCTGGGGTAGAGCTGGCATTCCATCCACAATATCGTGCCTTATCATCCTATGTACGCACAGGGCTGGACACCTGTCGCGATTGCTGCATTCCATGGCCGTGCTAAGATTGTGCGAGTGCTGTTGGAGAATGGTACGCCCATCGTTTGCTTGTACTGCCGGCTGTGTGCACTGCTCTTGCTCTGACATCGCGAGATGGGGCACTGACGGCACGTGACTCATCAGGAGCGAACCCCAACTTGCCCAACTTTTACCACAAGACCGCATGGGACAATGCGAAGGGAAAACCACAGGTGTTGGAGGCGTTGCAAGAGTGGGGTGCGTTGTTAGGTGTCTGTGTGTCTGCGTGTCTGCGTGTCTGCGTGTTGCTGAAATGAGCAGGCTAGTGATTTGGCTGCCTCCATCACCATGACCGCAATGCGCGACCACTTGCTCGTTGCGGTGCATGTGGGTGTAATGTGGGTGGGTGTTGTTTGTTGTTTACGAACCCGTGGCCAGAGCGCGAGCACGTGGCCGTACCAACCCACCAAGGTCCAGATGGTACGGACGCTGCCGCTGCCAAGGCGGCAGAGGAGAAGGAAACCGCAGAGAAGGAAGCTGCTGCTGCCGCTGCGACCGTCAAATCTGCGGGTGGCAAGACAACGAAGGGGAAGGGGAAGGGGAAGAAGAAGGTGGGCGCCAAGGGGAAGGCAAAGAAGAAGGTGGGTACACGTGCCACCAAGACGACCGGGACTCGCTCGAGAACAACAACCAGCACACGCCGCGCTGCGACTGGCACTGCGTCCACGCGTCGCAAGGCTGGCACCACCACCCGCCGTGGTGCGTCTGCGAAAAAGTGAGTGTGCGATCAGGTTTAGGCTGACTGTTCTTGTAGTTTCCACACCAACAATAACTAGACATGCATAGATCAGCTGGTGCTCCTTTCACACGCCGCCATGCGCCCAATGCATGCACCAACAAGAGATACCTTTCTGTCGTCCACAAAGCTCCGTGCGGACAACCCACGCCCCCAACATGTTGTCGTCTCAGTCTCACATCTCAGTCGGTCCAAGGTGTCCAAGTCAATCCTCGAAGTCGTCATCGTCGTAGTCAGTGTCGCCGCTGGCGGTGGTGCCCCAGGTTGCAACCCTGTGCAAAGGGTTTGCGGGAGATCGCAGGTCTTTCGGCAGCGCAGACAGGGGGTCGGCTGTGGAAGACGTGGCGTCCGGGGTGGATGGAACAGCCGCTCGGGATTCGCTTGCAGCACCGCCCTTTCCGTCATGCTCTTCATCCTCGTCATGGTCTGAGTCGTTGTAGTGATCGGAGTAGTCACTCCCATATTCGTCATCATCAGCTGCGTCATCATCATGGTGGACGACCGGGACAGCACCATCATGCTTGGAGCTAGACTCGCCATCACCCATGCGAGAAGGGGGCGTCGCACCTGGTTCTTGTGTCTGGCTGCCTCCCACACCTTTCCCAGCGTCAACGTGAGCGCCCGCCGCAACACCAGCGGCAGCATCAGCGGCAGCATCAGCGTCAGCATCGGTGGCAGCATCAGCGTCAGCATTCGCCCCAGCATTCGCCCCAGCATTCGCGTCGGCACCGGCACCGGCACCGGCACCAACTCCAGCGTCGGAGGAGTCATTACTATCGTAGTTGTGCTTGCGGTCGTCGTCGAGATGGACTGGGTCCGGCGAGTGCTTTGCAGCAGCACCCGTCGTACTGCTACCTGTTTGCCCAGGGTCCTCGATCGGATCATCCATGAGGGTGGACTTGCCCTTCCTGGAGGTGCGACCCACAGGCATGGAGACGGAAGATGTGGAACCTGGGCCATCCTCAGCGGTGTCGCGTCCAACGCCACCACACTGATGAGCGGCATCGTCACCCTTAGCACCGTGAATCTCCGCCGCCGTGTTCGTTGCTGGCACCTCGTCCTCTCGACCGGACTCGGAGTGGGCGTCCTCAAGCACCGACTCGGGCTGGGAAGGCAATGAAGCTGCATGCGAGCGTCCATAGAGACCGTGGCCGTCGTGCCACGCTGCACTGCCAGACATCCGGTGCATGCTGCGCACCGGTTGAAGCAACGCCTCTGGGGCGGTGTCATGGTGGTGCGACTCGTAGTCCTGCACACCGCGTCTCACTCCCTTCCGGCCTCCTCCTCCGTGTCTCGTTTTGCTCTTCTTCTTCCCTTTGCCGTTGCCTTTTCCTTTGCCTTTGCCTTTCCGGCGCCGCCGCATTCCGTTCCGTTTTCTCGCGCCTGGGTGTGGGGGCGCCTGGAGCCCCGACGTGTACACAGAAACCATCTTTTCCATGTTTCGCACCTTGCGACCGTACAGATGCGGTTCATCGTCGTCACCATCGGATGTGGCGGTCGACGCTCGGCGGACTTTGCGTTTCTGTTGCTGCCCCGATCGTTCGGCAACCACCGCCTGGGCAGCTGCACGGCGCCTCAGCCCCTTTGCCTTTCGACCAGCGGTGGGTGACGAGCTTCCAGGCCCTCCACTGGTGGCCTTCTTCTTCGTCTTCTTGTTGTTGTGGCTTGTCCGGCCGTGCTGCCCCTTCAAACTGCCCAACCGAGCCACGAACGGCAGGTTCTTGTTGCGGCTGCTGCCATGACGCACCACTGACGCGGAGGCACTGTGGCGCATGAAGTTGGAGGCCCTGGGCGGCGAGCCGCCTCGCACGGGCGACCCATGGCTGGTCCTGCGCTTGTTCTTGTCGCCACCGCCTCGGCGCCTTGTGGGGGACGTTTGTGGCTTGCGACCGTGCCGGTCCATGCTTTCTTGCGAGGGGATCGTGGGCAGAGTGGAGACGCTGGAGGAGTTTCCACGGGACGCCATGGGCCTCTTCGCCGAGTCGCCCCGCACGTTGGGAAAGAAGCCTGGGTGCGACGAGGGAATCGGGGTTGTTTGTGGGAGCTTTTTGGAGCCCTTCTCCAGCGACATCAGGAACTTGATCTCAGACAGGGCTGGACTCGCTGCGGTTTCCATGGAACGACTCAGGTTCGCAAACTGGGCCACAGTAACACACAACCAGGGTTAGATACAATACAGAAACGCACACGTACATATGCAGTGTCTGCTCAGCGCAAGTGTTGAATGCGTGCTCTCTTCCTGGCTTTGGCACGTACACAATGGGTTTCGCGGTGCTCACGCAGCACACTGGAGATGTTGTCCGTCATGGCTTTGCGCGCATCAAACAGCAGCGTGGGCGGCGATGGTGTGCGTGGCGGCGGCAGGTTTTGCAGCTTGAGGTGCATGGGAGTTGCGGGCGTCGCGGGCGGTGGTGGCAGAGTCGACCGACCGTTTCGAGCCGCCGGCAAGCGAAGCGCAACACCCCGCTTTGATCCAGGAGAACCACCCCCACCCGCGTTCACTAAGCGTGGGGGCGGCGCGGAGTCTCCCATCGTTAATGCTGACGTGCCTGACCTGGGTACAGGGGTTCGAGCCGGTGACGGCGACGTGTTGTCTCGTGGCATGTCTTGTGTGTTGTTGGAGACGTTACTGCGAAAAGGTGCCCAACGAGAGTGACGAGCGAATGCTATGCCATGAAAGCAGCGGCAACAACGCAGCGAGGGCTGTGGGACAGTTAGAAGTGCAAGAAGTTAACGCGAGGTGGCTGAAGATCAGTACGCTCGGGTGCTGCGTGAGCACAGAGAATCTGGGCAGCAGCAACACGTCGCACCCCTGCACGCATGCTGCAACGGCTTGCACATCCGCGCAGACAACTTCAGCACGGGTAGGGTTGATTGATTGCATTCCAGCTCCAAGCTCCACAAATAGTGACATATTTCCAATCAAAAGGATCGTGATGGCAACGGCGAGATTGACTGCCACCACGACGTTTCGTCGACACGAGAAGCCCGCTGTCCATGTGGACGCCAGTGTGGGTTTGTGATTGCGTCGTATCCATGACGTAGGGAGGTAGGTCCACTGTCCTTTACTCCTGGTCTGAACCATGAGTCAACCTCAAGCAGGAGGACGATTGGGCATGATGGATGCGGTGAACGCACTGTCACACATGATGGCGCCGCAGCAACAGGCACCGCGCCCGGTGCAAAAGCCAGCCTCCATTGCCGTCAAGCGTGGACCTCGCCGCGCCAGTGCGTCGTTTCATGGCGTTCTAAGGCCCTACTCGGGAGACATTTTTGGGACCCAAGGCACCTACATGCAGGGGCGGATTTACCGAAGTCGGCTGGATGCGAAACAAAAGCAGCAGCAGCAGCAGCAGAGGCAGAAGGCTGCAGGTGAACGCCAGCTCGCGGAAACGGATGAAGTACGTTGTGGCATGGTGGTTCTTGTTGCGCTGTCGCTGTGCTTTCCGGTAGCAGCTCACGTCGCTGGCGCCGTGCACCCAGGATTGCACGCCGGACGTCGCGTTCGATTCGCACGCTGTACTGCAATACATGGGTGTTGCGCCTGGTGCGAAACCACCGGAAGGATCCGTTACCAGTACACAACGACGATGTGCGGCAGCCCTTCGCAATCTTTCCTGGAGCAGTGGCAGCGAAGAAGGGATGGTGGAGCAGGGTGCACTTCCTGCGTTGGTGGAACTGTCTGGTGCAAAAGACATGGCGACGATGAAGCACGTGGCTGCGACTCTACGCAACTTGAGCACCGCACCCAAGGTATGTCTAGTTGCCAATATCACTTTCTGGCAGTGAGGTTGGCACCTCGTGGCCTTTCTCACCTCACCAACGAACAATGCACTGCCACTCAGGTTTTGGAAGCGATGGCACAGGAAGGCGCGACACAGGCAGTGGCAGCCTTGGCAATGATCGACGACAAGGAAATCCGTCAAGACTGTGCAGTCACCCTGTGCAACATGTTGAGCTGTGAAGGCACCGCATTACTAATTGCGTATGTTGCCTAGAGCAGGGTGTGCGCGGGTGTCTGGGTCTGCTCCACCCCTCCCACCTCTTTGCCTGACCCGCCATGCGTTCGCAGGTACGACGGGGGTCTCGGGGCTGCTGCGGACCTCGCTGTGTCAGACGACGAAACGACTCGTGCCTACGCAGTGCACGCCATATTCAACCTGTCCTGCTGCAAGGATATTTTCCCTCGCCTTGTGGAAGCCAACGTCATTCGGTGTGTGGGAAGTGTTGGTTAAAACTTCCATTGTGCTGCCGGGGACAAGCTGACGTGTGCATGTGGAACCACTTGTGCTCAGGTCCTTGGTTGCATTGATGAGGTTCCCAGGGCGCGCGCACACAAAGGTTGTTGCCCTGCAAGCCGCGTACAACCTGTCTTGCTTTCGAGTGTGTCGAGCCAAGCTGGTGGAAGAGGAGCTTGTCGAGCAGCTGGACGCTCTCTTGTCCAGCACTCGGACCGGTGACACTGCGTTCATGCAGCAAATGGCAATCACGGTCAGCAACCTGGCCCTGCACACAAAATCACAGCAGCGCATCATCAATGGCGGCGCTGTGGGCACGCTGTGTCGCCTGTTCTCCATTGGGGATGACCGCACCAAGCAATTGGTTGGTGTAGCATTGGCTGACCTGGCTGGGTGTCAAGACTGTCAAGAACGGCTGGTCGAGGTGAGGATATTTGAATTTTGACGCCAAGCCACATTCCTGGGGCTCCACCCAACCCATGGTGTCCTTGCGTGCTCACATGCGTGCCTCCCCTCTTGCCCCCCCCCTCTTCTTGTTCGTTGCGCAGGAGGGTGGCTTGACGCCGCTGGTACACTTGGCAAAGGCACGGAATGGAGTGCTCAAGATCAAAGCTGCCGCTGCTTTGACAGAGTTGTCACAGTGTGTGCCTGCTCGCCCAGCTCTTGTCAAAGCGCGGGCGGTGTCGGCCTTGATTGGCCTGTCCAAGACGCGCAGCCACACGGCAAAGCGGTTGTGCGCTGTGGCGCTGTGCAACTTGGTGAATGACGTGCCCGAACGCAAGCGCAAACGTGTGGAGATTGGCGCCTTGACGGCGTTGATTAGTCTGGCTCAAACCTCGAAGCTGGATGAACAGGAACGTATTGCGCACGCCCTGTCTGAACTCTCCAACCGGAGATCGTTGGCCAAAGCAATGGTGAAGGTGAGCCGATCCGCCGCGTTTGTTGTTTTGTGCTTTTGTTTTGCTTTTGGTGTTGTTGTTGCTTCTTCCTGGTTTCCCTGTTTTGCACCTTTCTGGTCGGGTCATGGCCGCGAGAGTGTGCAATGTTCTCATCTGCAACGGAACAATGCTTGGCCCTTGTTGTTGGGCGGGCAGGTGGGTGGTCTAGAGGTCCTTCGTGTCATGGTGAAACTGGCACAGTCCAGTCGGCTCGTCCAGTTCTGTGTTGCCACGTTGTTGAACCTGTCCAAGTACCGCCGAAGCCGCCGTGCCATGGTGTTCGGTGAAATCATTGCACCAGAGGCCACCAAGGAGGCTGGCACTCCGAGTGCTTCTTCCACCGCCCCCGCCGCCACTGTGCCTACTGCTGACGAAGCAAAGGCGCAGAGCGATGGCCATGACGCCTCTGCCACGCTGGTCAACGACGCTACGGCCGTGGTTGCAGCCAGCGCTAGCGAGGATGCAACCGGCTCCGGCGCCACAGCGACGACTGTGCGCCGGCAAACGCCAGCCGTACACGCCCCATCGGTGTTGAGCGTGTTGATGCCGCTGCTTGACGGCAAGATGTCGTCCTCCATGCCATTCCTGTTGTCTTCAGTCCTGTGCAACCTGTCCTTTTTTGAAGAGGGTCGAGTGCGGCTTGTACAAGACGGGGCTGTGGAGATGATAGCCGTCCTGCAGCATGCACAGGTATGTGGCCTCGTACAGCGGAACCTGACGTGTGCACTTCCTCCCCATAGCGCAGCACTGTGCTGCTGGTGCCAATTGTGCATGACACACCTCTTTTGCCTTTGCAGTCATCCTTTGGAAACACGCGCCAGCAACTGGCAGTGTGTGCATGCAACTTGGCCAGTGATCCCGAGGCGCGTGCGGTGTTGATGGACAAGGGTTTTGTGCGCACCGTGGTTGCAGTCGCTCAGGCCAATGACGAAGTGGTGAAACCGGCCTGTGCGCATGCCCTGCACTCGTTGTCGATGGTCAAAGGAAAAGAGGAGCGATTCGTGGCGGAAGGGGCTGTGCAGTCTCTCATGATTCTGGCGCTGTTTCGCACCGACAATGAGGAAACGAAGTCCATGTGTGCCTCGGCGTTGTTCAATCTCATGCAGAGCAACGCCTGTCGTGCAGCGCTCGTGAAAGAAGGGGTGGTATGGGCGCTGGTGAAGCTCTCTGAAGGAAAAACGTACGTGGTGAGCGTGGTTGAGTTGACGTGGCATCCACACGGAGCCAACCGCCCACCGTGTCACTGTTTCCTCACGCATGCACACTTGCCCACCCCACCCACAGGTCCTTAGTTCTACGTCAGATGTGCGCTCGTACAGTGTGCAACTTGGTGTGCTACCCAGCGTTTCAAGAAAAGGTCCTGGAGAACCAGGGTCTCAAGGCGCTAACAGACTTGGCTGCCAATGCTGCAAGTCCAGTCACCCAGCGCTGGGCTGCCATGGCCCTTCGACACTTGGCTTGGATGGCGCCGCAACGCGTGCATCTCGTGGATGTCGGCGCCATTCGTCCACTCACTGACATCGTGGCGGACCCGACCGCAGAGGTTGGCACGCGCGTGGCATGTGCTGAGGCGCTCGCGTTTCTTGGCACCGTCACTGAAGGCGAGCAGGCACTGATGAAAGGCGGGGTCATCACCAGTTTGGCGGCCGCGTGTCGACAGAACGATCCAAACAAGGCCGTCATGTACTGGTCTGCGGTCGTGGTGTGCAACTTGACAGCCAACCCCGACTTGCACGCGCGCCTGCTACGACAATCCACGCTCCCCGCCATCGCCGCCGTGTCAGAGAGCTTTGACCACCGCACAGTGGAAACGGCCGCACGGGCGCTGTTTAACCTGTCCACCACGGTGCAAGGGTGCTTGGCGCTGACCTCCAACCGTACCCTGGCAAAAACCATGCGCAACTTGTGCACTGCTCGAGACGCACAGGCACGACAGTGGCTGGCGCTCGTGTTGGCCAACGTCTCGGTGGTACCGCGCTGCCAGCTGCCTCTGATGGAGCTCAAGACGGTCCACTTGATTGGAGAGTGCGTGCCCTCACCACCGCAAAGCATGTGCACAGGGGTCGTGCATGGTTGTGCAGGTTGTGCAGGTTGCGCAGTGTGTGTTGTGTGTTGTGTGTTGTGTGTTGCATGTCGCGTGCTTGTACATGCACACCGTTGTGGCAGCATTGTACACTGACACGTTGACTTCCACGACCACCGCCCCAGGTACTTGATCGAAACTGAGGGAGACCGAGACACCACCCTGGCGTGTGCGTTTTCGCTGTGCAACCTCACACGGCACACAGTCAACCAGCGAGAGGCGGTTCAACAAGGAGTGGTGGACGTGTTTCGCCGGCTTACTCGCTGGAAGGACAGCATGTTGGATCGCCTCGTGGCACGGTCGATCCGGAACTTGCTGGCACACCCTGCGGCTGGCGCCATCACACATGAAGTGGCCGTTGCCATGTTGACACCACTGGTGTGGTTGTCCGCCTCCGCTGCGTCAGACGTTAGTAGTGACGAGTTTGACATGTTTGAGGACTGCGCGATTGCGTGCCGCAACCTGTCCGCCCGACGCGAATTGCACAACGCTCTCATCGAAGCCGACATGGTGCCTGCCGTCATCAAGCTGTCCAAGGTCCCCTCGCCCGTTGTTCAGAACATGTGCTCCGTGTTTTTGTGCAACCTGTCCCATGACGAAGACATCGCGGCGGCCATGACGCGCCAAGACGTGGTGCCGGCCCTGATCGCCCTCGGCAAAGACACCACTGCCGACACCCAGCGGCGGTGTGCAGCCGCCCTGCGCAACCTCTCTCAGTTGGTGGATTTGCAGTCCATGATCATGAAGCAGGGTGCAGTGGAGGCGCTGCTGGCGTTGATGAAAACAGAAGTGCGTTTGTGCGCCTCGTTTCGTTTGTTGCATGTGCGAGTGCTGCCGCGCTTGTGCCCCCGTCTTGTAGTGCTGTTTGCTCCATCTAACGTTGCTGCCGCATGCACAACCAGGAGTCGCACGCCCTGCGAAACGTCTTGACGATGGAACCCGTGGACTCGATGTTGCTGGTGGCCTTTCGCGTACCTTCACTGGAGGCACAACGCGCGGCACTCGCTGATGCCGTCCCGCTGGCGTCACCACTCATTCCTGGCGCGTCCCCGGATGACGAGGAGTGGATCAACACTGACGTCATCGACGGCGACGACGTCGTTCGCCCCGAGTGGATCAAGATCGCCACCTCGGCGCAGCCAGACGTCGTGGTGCACCATCTTGACAACAAGGGCGAGAACGAGACAGTGAATGTCACAGCTTGGGAAGCCACGCAGGAGTCCACCATGTCGGCTCGCTCGCACAGCGACAAAGACGATGAGGTGCGATGGTCGAACGCGACGCGACTGTTCCCCTGTCGAGTCGTACGGTTGTCCACCAAACGTTCCATGGCCATCCAACGCAACCGAGCCGTGCTGGGTGCGGCAGCTGCGGGTGGCACCACGCCACGTGGTGTGAGGCGAGCGCACACACTGGGTGGGGCGTTGATGACCGCGCAAACGCGATCGGGCAGCGGCAGCGGTTCACCAAGGACTGGGGCCCTGGAGGGCGTTCCAGAGGACGCCACTACAGATGCAGACGGCGATGTTGACGCCAAACGGGGCAGGGGCACGGCTGGCAACGACAGTGATGTAGATGAAGTGGTGGAGGTGGAGACAGTGTGGAAGCGGCCGAGCATGGGTGGTGATGAGGAGGGTGGTACCCTGGGAGACGACGACGACCTGGCCGGGTTGTCCGATATGATGACGTCACCTGCACTGTCGACGGATCGGGACGCCATCGCGGCCGTGATGCGTGGAAAGGGCAAGCAGCGTCCCTCACACGCCGCGCGGCTGCGTGTCGAGGAAAGTGGCCTGCGAGGCGGCATGATGACCCCCACAGGCTCTGCCTTCATGAGTGACGACGGCGACGAGGAGCTGGAGGACGCAAGTGCACTCGTGTTGGGGGAGGATGGCAGCGAGCTCGGAGAGCAAGCAGCGGGCGGCGCCGCCACCCCGGCCAACTTGTTGACGCAGCGAGCGCGGGCACGGGTGGGCGCACGTGTGCGCAAGCGAATGCAGGGCACCATGCGGGCGGGCATCGCGGGTGTGGTGGGGATCAAGCGCACCCGACGGCGGCTTCGTCGGCGCAAGCAGCGCGCCAAAACCCTGGCGACAGCTGCTGCCAGCGCCGGTCGTGCGCGCATGCAGCAGCTGGATGCGGGCCAGCCCGCGACTGGTGCAAAGGAGGCGGCGTTGAGACTGCCTGGGTTGACGATGGCAGATGGAGAGGGTGGTGCTGGCGCAGCGACCTCACCACTGGCCACCACGCCCATCCGCACGGCGGCACATCGATCTCCGTGGAGTGACGCACGCTTGGCTGCCCTGTTTCACGTCAAGGCACGCCGAGTCACCGCCCGCCACGCACAGAGCAAGGCAAAGAGAAAGAGACCGACAACAAACAAGAACAATGGAGCAGCTACAGCAGCAGCAGCAGCAGCAACGGTGGGACAGGCTAAGGCAAGGGCGATCAACGGTACCACGCCTGGTGCCAACGACAACAAGCCGCCGCGACCAGGCGCTGCTGCAACCCCGACCGTCGCCTCAAGCTTCGGTACATCCCCTCGCTGGGCCAGTGCCCCTACCACCAAGGGCACCGCCGCAGCCACGCGCCGCACGCCTCGATCCCGACCCACACAGGGTGGCTTGAAGTGGATGACTCCTGCCGGAACCGGAGCCGGAGCCGGGGCCGGAGCTGCTCGACACCCACGCGCACCCCGCCGAGGGAGCACGGGCTCGTCGGCTGCCGCGGCCGCCCTGACACCCGCGTCGCCGCGGAGCAACCACAAGAAGGGCAGGCAACACACACGGCGCGTGGTCACGCGTCGGGTCTCGCTCACGCAGCCTCGCCACGGCGGCGCAAAGCGGTCCCCAGGCCGTCGCCATGGCAGCGGCGACGGGCTGGGGTACGACTACGTTGGTGGCGCCACCGCCGCCGCCACTACATCGTCATCCTCCCCCCAACGACCACGGGTGCGGGTGCGGATGCAACCTGCCGCTCCAGGCGGACCTCTGGTGCACCCGTTGACGCCGGGTGCTGCTGGCTTGCTGCCACAAGATGGTGGTTCACGCCAACGTGACGTGAACGTGAACGTGAAGACGAGGGTTGATCCTGCGGACAGCGCAACCGGCAAAGGGAAGGGCGCGAACACCATCACGAAGCAGCAGAAGAAGAAGAGGAAGAAGAAACACCGCAAGGACACCACATCGGCGCTGGCATTGTTGACATCGTACACCTCCCCCACTCCCACACCGGGTGGTGACATCGACGGCAGCACAAGCGTGGCTGATGACGTTGGACCACCTGCGGGCTTGTCCGTGGCCGATGCAAACAGGCTGCAGGAGTTGTACGGCGAACTGGTGCCGGTGGACATGTTCGGAGACCAGTCCCTGCGTGTGCTGGCAGGGGCAACGTCGCCTCTTCACCATGAGCTGCTCCGTGACAGCGGTGCCAGCGACACAGGCAGTGACCTGGACACCAGCGACGGTGAAGACGCGGTGCAGCCCGCATCACAGCAACCAGGTGGGGTGGCGGGATCAACCACGACGGGTGGAGGTTCGGGTGCGGGTGCGGGTGCGGGTGCGGGTGCAGGTGCAGGTGCTGGTGTTGGTGCCAAAGCAACAGCAGGCGCGTCCAACGTCCAACAACCCACACGCCGCGTGGCGGCGTATGCATCGGCCAACCGTGATCGTGCGCGCCGGCGCATTACCTTTGCAGCGGCAAAGTCACAAGCTGCCAAGTCACACGCGGCCAACCACAGCCAGGACACGTCCACAACACCCTCCAGTGCGCACCAAACGCCTGCGTCAGCAATGCCCACCCACTCGACGACCGCCTCATCATTTCCTTTCCGTGGAGACACTGCCGCTGGCACCCCACCATCCCCACGTCGCCTGCAGCGCGAAGCTGAGGCTTCCTTTGATGCCGAAGTCGCGGGTGTGACGCGGCACCCGCCTACCTCACCCCAAGCCGCTCGTCAACCACGCGCAGATGTGGCCGGGGTGGCCGTGTCCAGTGAAGTTGGGAGTGGTCACGACAACCCGCGAACGGAAGCGGACAGCGAAGTGTACACCCCCTTTGAAACACCCCAACCCAGTGTACCCCATCCCAGTGTTGGTCGACAGCAACCTCAGCAACCCCAGCCGCTGGTGGGGTCCGCAGTACACTCCTTCGCGGCCAATGACGAGTCGGAGACTGCGGCGGGGACCCCAGCACTTGTGATCACGTCCCACACCGTGACAGGAACACCGGTGCCACAAACAGAGGAGGCAGTGATGGCTGCGCTGAACCGGGAAGACACTCCCGTTGGTAGTGGTGGTGGTCCCTCGGCTGGTGGACCGCATGGCAGTGGAAGGGGTGGCGTGGCTGCCACAGGGGGCATCCGCGTGTTTGGTGGAACGCGGGAAGACACCCCGACACAGGTGGCCTCCGCTGCTTCTGATCCCATGCTGCTGCGCTTCATGCTGCGCGACCTTGGCAACGACAGCGAGTACTCCGATCACTGGGAGGATGAAGAAGAAACAGACGGCGGCGGGTTGGAGACGGGGGTGGAGACAGGAGTGGAGACGGGCGTGGAGACGGGGGTGGACAGCGATGACTTGGAGACTGAGGGGGAGGAGGAGGCAAACTTGGAGGCTGCAGGCGGAGGAGGAGGAGGGGTCAGCAACAACAACCCCGCGTCGGCCATGCAACGGGGTGGTCCAGTTGATGCTACACGTGCACACCAGCACCAGCACACTCACCACGAAGGCACTCACATGGATACTGCACAGCGCCACCCGCCTTCATCACCCATCGCAGCTCCACTTGCAGCAGCAACCGCGGCAACCACGTCTCCGACGTCGTACGTCTCACGTGCTTCCGAGTCCCCGATGTCTCATGTGACGTCGCAACACTCGCAGTCGCCAACCACGGACGTGGCGAGGCGACCAGAAGAGGCCAAGTCTGGAAGCGAGGATAACACCATCAAGTTGCACGGCCGCTCTTTCAAGGTCGGCTCATCGGATGATGTCGCAGTGCCACACGGAGTTGACACACCCACACGCGATCACGAAAACGTGGCCCATTCTCACACACTCCACCGTCCCCAGCGTCCACACTCAGCCTCGCGGTCACCACCACGAGCACCGTCAAGACGGTCGCCCTCTCCCGCTACTTCGCCATCGCCTCGCACTCACTCGCGCTCGCGACCTCGTTCCCGCTCTCTCACGCGTGCCTCGCCAAGCGAATCGCGCACACCACCAGCACATCGCCGTCGACCGCGCTCCGCGTCTCGCTCTCCGGCCCGACGTGGCTCTACATCTCGCTCTCGATCTCCGGCCCGACGTCGCTCCACGTCTCGGTCACGATCAAGGTCTCGGTCTCCAGCAAGACCACACTCTGCTACGAGCTCGCTCCCGTGCTCTCCTGACTCCAATGGACAAGCCGAGGCAGGGACTGGACACACCCAGGCAGCAGAACCGGGAGGCACAGAAGAGGGACGAGGAGCAGGACGCGCAGAGGGAGCACGAACCATGCGCGGTGGTACTTTCACCGCCACAGCCGCTGCCACAGATGACGACATGGCCACCCCCGGTGATTCTACGCCAACAGAACAACGGCGCGCGCCTTCTTCAGGCATAAGCAGGGCCGCAGCAACGGGTTCCAATGAACGGAGCCGGCAACCAGGTCATATGGCACGGACGTCAGAGTCAAATCCGAACGATGATGACGGGACCACGGCAGCCATTAGCATGGATGATGGGGTGTCTGGCATGACGGAAGATGAGCTGAATGCAGCGCGGCGCCTCGCTGCACATGAAGCAGCAGAGGAACGGGCTCGTGCCGAAGCAGAAGCGGAAGCACAACGCGTTGCGGCGGCGGAAGCCAGAGCCAAGGCTGCCGCGGCTCAAGCACTTGCGGAAGCCAAGGCACTTGCGGAAGCCAAGGCACGCGCTGAAGCCAAGGCACGGGCAGAAGCCAAGGCACGTGCAGAAGCAAAGGCACGAGCAGAAGCAAAGGCACGAGCAGAAGCCAAAGCACGAGCAGAAGCAAAGGCACGAGCAGAAGCAAAGGCACGTGCAGAAGCCAAAGCACGAGCAGAAGCGAAAGCACGTGCCGAAGCTCAGGCACTTGCAGAAGCAAAGGCGCTTGCAGAAGCAAAGGCACAAGAGGAGGCCAACATACGCGCAGAAGCAAAGGCACGCGCTGAAGCCAAGGCACGGGCAGAGGCAAAGGCAGATGCGGCAGCGAAAGCGGAAGCAGCACACGCTGCAGTGTTGCGTCGCCAGCGTCTCGAAGAGGAGGCAAAGGCGCGTCGGCGTGGAGAAGCGTCACGGCGAGATGCCATGCGGGCGGCACTCCACGCGGCAGAGGCTGCCGGAAAGGCTGCGGCAGCTGCGGACATGTCCCTTCGTGACATTGAACCCGGCGGTATTGCCAGCGTGGCGAGCGCAACGAGCGTCACCAGCGGTGGCACCACCTCTGACGCGGGCTCCTTGTCGGTTGCACGTCGTCGCGCCCGTCATAGGGCACACCACCGTCAGCGCCGAAGCACAAGCAGACGCCACCGCGGGCGTCGATACCGCCATGGCCATGGCGCAGCCAGTGTCTCTGTGGCGGAGAGCGAGGCCAGTGACACCAGTGCCACCGCGTTGGAGGGGGAGGAGCATAAAGCCCCTGGGAGGAGTCGACCACACCGGATGGACCCGTCCGTGGCCTCCACACAGGCGTCCGTGGCCAGCCGTCCCAGTCGGCACAGTCGGCACAGTCGCCGCAGTCGCCACAGCAAGCGCAGCCACCACAGCAAGCACAGTCGCCGGCGCCGGGACGAAGGGTCAGGCAACTCCTCCGATTCAGACCCGCGGGGTGCGGAGGAACACGCAGGGGCAGGGGCAGCGGTGAGCGACTCGTCCTCCAGTGACGAGTCCCAGGCACCGGGGCTGGCCAAGGGCACCGTGCTAGTGGCCGCCACCACGTCCGGAAGAGCCGACAGCTCGGGCGATGGGTTCAACTCACCGCTGCCGCTGCCAGAAGGGGACGACTCGGGCATATTGAAGCCCGGCAGAGGCAGCGGCGGCGGCGGAGGCGGCAACGGCCGTGCGAAGACACCTGTGGTGCGCCGCATGCCGCGGCCACCGACAAAACCCGCACCACCACACCACCAACCCTCTGCGCACTTGCGTGCAAGTGCGCGCAAGCTTCGGGAACAAACCATGGGGGTGGAGGGTGGGGGTGATGACCTGGCGGCCGGCACCCTCATACAGGGCGATGCGCGGGAAGACAGCGATGTAGCCCATGCGGCGGCAATGCTTCGTGGCGAGGTTACGCCGGCAGGCGCGACACCGTTGGTGGGTGGTGGCGCGGGTGCACGCTCGGCGCCGCACGGCTCTCGGCGCTCTCGGCGCTCTCGGCGACATGGAGGTGGACGGGGAGAAGGAAGAGGAGGGGGAGGAGGAAGTGTTGGTGCGGGTGCGGGTGGTGCGTCCAGCACCGGCCATCGACGACATGGCGACTTGCGGTCACCCATCTCGGCACGGTTTTCGCGGCGCCGGGGCAGTGTGGGTGCGAAGAGTGTTGGTGCGAAGAGCATGGGCGCGAAGAGCGTGGGTGCAAAGAGTTTGGGCGCGAAGAGCGCTGGTGCAAAGAGCACCGGCGCCAAGTCGTTGGGTGCTGCCAGCCAGGGTGCACTGAGTCGTGCCAGTCGCGCTGCTCGCAGTGTGCTTTCCGCCATCACCGGCATGAGCAGTCGGAGCCTGCACAAAAAGCGGGCAGGGTCTTCACTGTCCGCCCACAACCTCATGCCACATGCGGAGGGTTCTCCCGTGGACGGTACAACGGCACAAGGCGATGCCGGCACATCCCCAACAAAGCCCAAGAGCAAGCAAAAGCAGAAGACCAAACACGGCAAGAAAACACGCCACCGAAGCCGACGCCGGAAGCGTGGCACCGGTGGCGGCGTGCCCGAGCCATCGGAGTCAACCGCGGCGCGTGCTGCTCGCAAGAGGGAGGAGCAAGCTCTGGAAGAGGCGCGCCGACAGGCCGCTGCTCGTGCTGCCGCAGAGGAGGCCGCACGGGTGAAGGCAGAGCAGGAGGAAGAGGCGGCACGGCTGCAGGCCCAAGAGGATTTGAAGGCCATGCGTGCGGCTCGTGCCAAGGCCCAGGCGTTCCGGGAGAAACAGTTGGCGGCGCAGGCTGCGAGGGAGGAGGCCCTGCGTGTCGCTGCCGAGCTGGCACGGCGCAAGGCGGCGGAGGCGGAAGCGGAGGAGGCTGCCATTCTTGCGGCTCAAGCGGCGCAGGAAGCCACACTGCGGAAGCAGCAGCTGCACGAAGAACGACGCCGCATTCAGTACGTGATGTTGTGGTGGCCGTGCGTGTGTGTGCGTGTGTGTGTGTGTGAGAGAGAGAGACAGAGCCTGCGCAACAGCGCAGGGCAGTGCATCGTTATTCGACATGTGTGTTGATGCAACTGCTGTGTGCCTGTTGTGGATTGTGGTTCTGGGGCACGCAGGGAAGAGGAGCGCAAGGCGGAGCGTGAGGCACGATTTTTCTCGAAGCTCCAGTCTGAGCAAAGCAGCGTCGCAGCGTCACAACGGCAGGCAGCAGCACGGGGAGAAGCACAGTTTGGGCTGCACACCACCGAAAGCCATGCATCACTTCACAGTACCGCGTCTGCCCGGCACCTGTTGCAGCATCGCCAGCGACAACAGCAACAGCAGCGTCTGCTGTACCAGCAGCAGCAACAGCAAGTCGCAGCTGCGGAGGCTCGGCGAAAGGACCTCGTTGCACAACACGAGCGCTACCGTAGACAAGTGGGCGAGAAGGCATACTTGGAGTGGCTGCACAAGGAGCAAGCAAAGCGGGCTGCCGCAGCCGCGGCTGCTGCTGCCACGGCATCCCCCTACGGTCTCAACGCGTCCAGTGCCCAGTCCCTGCGGGCCGCACAGCTACAGCAACAGCAGCAGCTGCTGTATCAAGCCCAGCTTCAAGCGTACTACCAGCAGCAACAGCAGTGGCAGGCACAGGTGGCGGCGTCGGTGCGCGGAATGTCTGTGGCTGGCAGCGTCACCGGCGGCATGGCTGGCAGTCCGTCTTCGAGACAGTTCATGTCGCCCCATTCTGGCGGTTCAACGCCCTCCGCAACCCATCACAGGACCACGCCCAGTCGATGAGATGATGGAAAGCAAGTCAAGCCCACCCATTGCCGTGTGGACAGGCGCGTGTTGAGCTGTGTTGGGAGGCGGAAAGCTTCCGCATGCCGATGTCATATCAGCGATGTGAGTCCAGCGCACATGTAGTTCGGTGCCCCGCAGTGTGTCCTTTTACTGGCTGGATTGATGTCACTAAAATACAAAATGCGCACTGCGCGTTTACTGACACTGTGAGCGGGTGTGGGGGGAAAAGTGACAGGCGCGTAACGTAACCTGGCGTGGCTGGGTTCCTCTCGCTGCCGCCGCGTCTGCACCCTAATCATGGACAGACAGCCTCAGTCGAATGGCACACGGGGTGGTGCTATCCGACCGGGCGGGGGTGGCGAGCAGAGTGCAGCAGGCGCACAGGCTGCTGACGCAGTGGCGGTGACAAGCGCGCCACGGCGCGCAGCCGATGTTCGCAAGGCGTGGGGCACCACTCCCGTGCTAACCAGCCCCGTTGTGACAGGAAAGCCCTTGCAAGGACGTCATCCGTCGGGTGTGTGCTTGGGTGCGTTGCAGCGAGCATTCATGTTGACCGAATCCGCCTCCCGGTCCCGCGGTGCGTCCAACGAGCAACTTGGGCAGGGCACTCACCCGTCCCCGAAACCCGTGCTCCTCGACAACTCGAGCATGTCCCTCCCCACGCGACAACCACTACCCAACAGAGGTCGCAAATCGACTCCGGGCGCGTCACCGGACGATTCGTTTGCCTCTGCGCCGCTTGCTTGGATGTACGTTGACAAAGGAGCTGACCCGTCTCCTCCCCGCGACACAAGCATAAAATCGGAAGGCGCCGCCCCCCAACAACAACAAGACCAAGGCGGACGTGCGTGTAGGGAAACAGACTGTCCTCGCCATGAACGGCGGCGTTCGAGCCAACGCGGTGCTTCCTTTGACACGACCGACTCCGCGCGAACCTCCGACAGTGTCGCCAGCGCCCGCAGCCCAAGCGCAGAGGGTGCGGTGGCACCCCGACTTGCGGCTGAGCCCTTGTCGCCGACGCACGACAAGGCCAGAGTTACTGCTGCTGCTGCTGCTGATGCTGCTGCTGCTACTCGCACCGTGAAGCCCGCCGTGTCGTCGCAGCTTTTGCAACGCGCCAGCGCCGGCGAGGGCGAGTTCGACCCAAGGCCGGTTGCTCGTTCGGTGTTTGGTATCGACATTCTGGCTGCCGCAGCCAGTCGAGCTTGCCGCCCTGTCCCCACCACCAACCTCCGCCATGGCGGTGGTGCCACCCCCAACGCAACGTCTTCGCCTGAGGCTGTGTCCGGGTCGTCCACCGACGGTTCTCCACCCCAACAAGGTACCGTCCACCACACCGCTGGCACGCCACTTGGTACCCCCACCCGCCGCACCCACCTCCACCTTCCGTTTCGACGCCGCTTGCCACCGCGGGCGCGCCGCAAATCACGGTGGACGAAGCGGCAGCAGCAGCATCATCGCAGGGTGTTGCCGTCGAGGCAAGCTAGTCACGCCCACCATGCCGTCCGGCGCAATTCCGCGCTTGCGCCCGTTTCCGTGGCTGTCCCCGCTGGACCGACACCTACGCCTACGCCTACACCGACGCCTCTCCTGGTCCCATCGCACAACCCCCCATGCCATGTCGACGCGTTGTCGTTGGGTCCACACGCAGGCAACAAGGAGGACGGTAGCACGGATGTGTGCATGGGCATGGGCGCGGGTGGGGTGGTGGTGGATCGACGTCAACGAAGAAGAGCCTTCTCGAACGGCAGACGTCCTGCCGCCACCAGCCGCGCGCGTACAGGGGTGGTGGGGGGCATGGTTCGTTCTGTGAAGACGACACGTGGTGGTGGTGGTGGTGGGAAACCCGAACCTGGCACACCCACGCGTGACTTTCGCCACGCTAGTGGCGCCAACACCAACACCAACACAAACACCAGCGCCAGTGCTAGTGCTAGTGCTAGTGCTAGTGCTAGTGCCAACACCAACACCAGCAGGAAGAGCATGGTGAAATCAGGCACAGCCGTGCGGTGTGGTGGCGACAGCACTGCTGCGGCGGAACCACCTTCGCAACCGCGCCGCTTCACGTCCACGTTTCACGGCGTGAGTTGGCACAAGCGTAGCCAACGGTGGGCGGTGCAGATTCGTCATCACGGCAAGCGTGTTCATGTTGGGTACTTCAAGAAGGTACGGGTTTTGAGTTGTGAGTTGTGAGTTGTGAGTTGTGCGTGTTTGTGCTTGTATGTGGTGTGTCCGTGAGTGTCGGGGCCGCCGTTGGATTGGTGGGCGCGTGCTTGGTTGGCATGCAACATATCACGCACGTGACCTGCTGCCCGTGTTGACTTTCGTTCATGTTGGTATTGTATTGTCGTGTGGTGGCGCATGCAAACCTATGTTTTTTTGTTTGTTGTGGGTATGCTTTTGCTTTTGCGACGCAGGAGTGCGACGCAGCCCTCGCGTACGACGCTGTGGCCACCGAGCTCCGTGGGTCGCGGGCGCGTCTCAACTTCGACATTGACGGGCGCCGGACGGGCATCAAGCGGCGCCGGGCTCCAGCCACCCGGCGCAAAAGGCAAAGGCAGCCGCCCTCCACCGCCACCACCGCCACCACCACCACCACCCATGCGACCTCCTCAGGCGGCGCCGACGCAGTGGGAGGCTCTGCGCGGCCCGTGGCCAGCAGGCGGGGGTGTGTGGTGCAACGGAAACAGGCCGAGCCACCCCGGTCGCCGATTGTGGGCGCTGCGGACGGACTGGCTGTCGGCGGACTTCACCACCACCCAGCGTTGTGGCTACCTCCGTCGACGGCCGGCGGGAGCAGCAGCAACAACAGCACCATGGGCCTGGGCCAGGATCAGGGCCACGGCCAGGGTCCGTTGCGGTCGTCGTGGCGTGTGCTGCAAGACGGCAGTCGTGCGCGTGTGCACACACGCCTGCCTGGGACTGGGGGTGGGGTGCTACCAACCAACGCTGGGACGGGTTCTGCGTCGTCGGATGTGGTTGCTCCAGCTCCGGCAATGGCGTATGGCGCTGGGTCACGCACGCACACGTGGGGCGGGGACGCAGCAGCCACAGCCACAGCCACAGCCACAGCCACACCCCTGCCGACGGCCGATGAATACTTCCAGAAGCAACGCATCTCGGACCTGCGCACCCATCGCCGTGATGGCGGCCTCCCGGCGTGTGCCTCCATCCTCCTTCACCGCTGCACCAGTGGTGGCAGCAGCAGCGGCTTGAGCAGCACATGCACACCAGCCCGCGTCAACACCAACGCCAACGCCGGTGCCCCCGATGTGTCTGCGACAAAACCCGGAGCCACTCGGGGCGGCAGTAGCAGCAGCAGCAGCAGCAGCACTGGTCACCCGGCAGGTGGTGGCACTGACATGTTGTTGTGCTCCACGAGTGAAGACGAGCTGCCGCACGCCACTCAGCGTGTGGAAGCGCCCACCCTCAACCACACAGAGAGGTCCTCCACACGCGATATCGTGCATCCTGTCGTCGTGATGCGACCATCTTCCTGCCCCGTTGCCGCGCGCGATGTCGCGCCGCAATGAACAGCATACGCGGGTTGATGAAGTGGCTGGTGTGCACAGGGAAGGACTAGTTAAACTTTTGTGACAGTGCTGTGCACACATCGTGCTGCCGATTGCGGTCAAACTTTGGCTTGTGGAGACAAAGCAAAGCACACTGAAAGCGGGTGGTGCGCATCAACTCAACTGACGTCATGATACCGCTGTGATTGCTGTGATTGCTGTGATTGCTGTGATTGCTGTGATCCGACACATATTTTCAGTTTGGTAAACCTAAAAAATATTCGCGCTCAACCACCACACAAGAGTGTGGGGAACTTGCTGCTTGTGCGTTTTGGTCAGTCTCCCAATGCGACTGCGGGCCGCACCCGGCCGCAGCGCGCTGCTGCCGCTACTGCTCCTGCTGATCATTCCTTGTGTGCCCCCGACCATTGCAGCATCGGATGGTGCCGCGTGGCGAGTAGTGGCGGGCGCTGGCACCGTGCGTATGGGGTGTGGAATTTGCTGCGTGACGGTGCGGTGGTTTCTTTCTTCATGTCACGGGCGCATTTGCATTCTGGGTGCTCAGGCACTGTTTCCAGTGGTGGCTGGCGGCACAGTGACGCCGGTGCTCGCTAGCCCAGACAATGGCATCGCTCCCATCCCGCCGTCTGTGTCAGGGGTCCCGATTCAGGTCCAAGCCGGCGCCGATGTGTGTGTTCGTTCCCAGCTTCGGCCCCTGCCATCACCAGGTGCAGTGGTGGCTACTGCTTCCTTCGAGGACCTTGATCCGGATGGTACCGCCCCGTTGCTTACGCCTTGCGTGGTTATCACTGCTTGGCGCTGACTTGTTGCGCTGCATGTTTCGTGATTGGGGTTGCTTGCCAATGCTTGGTCGCATGATTTGTGGGCGGGTGATGGCCCATCACTGATGGACAACTTGCAGGGGTCTCAAACACGACCACCCATGCCTGGCTCCAGTTCAATTGCACCGCCGACGGGCAGCGCACGTTCAATATGACCTTCGTGGCCACCACGCGTGGTGGTGCCTCGATGTCCGCCTCTGCGTTCGTCGTCAAGCAGTGCGGCGCCGCAGAGTCACACTGTGCTGCGTGCGGCAGCTGCATTGCACGCGGCACCTGCACCTGCTCCTCAGGCGGCACAGAGGGTGGCGTATGCTCCCGCGTGGTGCCACCCACAATATCTGCGGCAGCTGAGCGGAAGTGGACAACGGATCGTGTGACTGTGATGACATGGAATGTTCTAGGTGTTCGAGCTGTGACTCGTGAACGGACACAGGCCATCGCCTCATCCGTGCTGGCATCCACTGCGAACATTGTCGCCCTGCAAGAAGTGTTCACGGCCGACATGGCAGAATTATTACAGCGAGCGTTTGCGCAAGATTTGCCTCACATGTCCCATCGCTCCTTTGGCAACGGTCCCAACACAGTTTCTGGCTTGTTCCTTGCCTCACAATTCCCAGTGGTGGATGAAGCGTTCGAGGAGTTTACCACCAGCACCGGTGACGACTCGTTTGTGGACAAAGGGATTTACTCTGCTCTCATCAAGGCACGCAGCATGCACATGTTGGTTGTTGCCGTGTTGGGCTTGTTCATGCGTTGGCTGTTGTGTGCCTCACCGCCACGTTTTCCCTCTCCGTTGTTTGCAGGTTCCGGATGGGACACTCATCTTGCTCTTCAACACGCATACACAGGCCACCACCTCTGCGAGCACCTTTTATGTTCTGGAGCGACAGCTTGATCAACTTCGCGATGCAATACGGAGGCGTGTGGCCCAAGTGCTCGCCACTCACTCGCCCAGTGATCTGGCTGTGTTGGTGGTGGGAGATTTGAACGGTGGCGCGACAGGTGTGTGCTGCCATGGATGTCTGGGACTTCATCTGGCTTGGAGAGCTCATCGAATGGTGTGTTGTGCGTTCGCAGATCATCACTACCCACACCTTCTACCGTATCAGGCTGTCATGGATCGTTTGTACGAGGCAGCTGACTCCCTTCCACCGCGCGACTTGTACTCGGAAGCTGTTCAGGCGCCTCATGCCGCTGTGTGCGGCAACGACACCATAGGTTGCGCGCACGGCGACACGTTTCTCACCCGCACGCGCTACGATCACGTGTTGGCGTTCGACTCCATGCTTGGTGCTACTCTCCGAGTTGTTGGGGTGGCTGCGGCCAGCTTAGCTACTCCAACGGCCCCGGTACCCGGCAACACTTTTCAGGGCCTGGGAGGTATCCACGGAACCGCGATTTCAGACCACCCTGCGATAACTGTGGTGCTGGAGCCCACCGGAAGTTGGCTGTCTGTGGCTCTGCCGGCGATAGCAGTGGGAGTGGTGCTCACCGCATGCGCTGTGGCCTCGTTGCTGTGTCATTGTGGCGTGTTGCAGCCATCGCACAGCACCCGCGTGTTCACCCGGCAACTGAGACTGATGTTGCACAAGAATATCATCACCACGCTCCGAAATCGGCGTGCTGTGGCGATCCAATTGTTGGCTCCCGTGTTCTTCCTGACTTTGCTTCAGTTGAGTCAGTCCGCGATGGATTTTCACTACTTCCTCAGTGAACCGGCTACCGTGCGCTTGCATTCGGATGTCGAACCCATCCCCAGCATCCCGCGCTGTGTGATTGGTCGCGGCAACACCGCTTGCTTTTCCTTTGGCTACACGCCGTGCAACGACCCCTACCTCAACGAGCTCATGCACCAAGGTCCGTGCCAGCCGCGAACGCTTTACGGTGCCTGTGTGGAGAACCAACTCCACGCAGCGTCTCTTGTTGCCCGTGCGAGTGCACGCCGTTGTTCATGCAGTCACCCGCAAACCGGTAGTGTTCTTACCTTTTGTCGTTGTCATGGCATGCGTTCACCACGCAGTTCGGCGTAACAGTGCCATTCCAGCCCAAGAAGTACGGTGCTGGGGCACACCTGACGAAGCGGACGAATGGATGGACAAGCATCGCAACATGACACAGGGGGTGTACAATCTCCATGCGAAGTACTCTATGACAGGTAACGGAACGCAGCGATTGAAACTTCTCAAGTAAGTGCAGGTCTGCGGATGTGGGTGCCCTGAGAGGTCCAACGTGCTCTCGTCTTACTCGTGGCTTCACAACTTGCAGCTACACGATTCAATACAACGACACGCTGTACTGGGTGAATCGCGCACGCCTTCAACCACGCAACTATGTCGTTGCACCCATGGTCGCGGCGCTATCTGCGGCGGTTGTGAACGCAGAGTATGCCAGCACGACTGGGCGTCTCCCCCAAGTGGGGCTCCACTTGAACAGCCTATCATTCCCACACCCTGACTTTGCACCCATTAACCTCGTCGGCTCACAGGGTGTACAGTTCATCCTCGGTTGTCTCATGTTCAACTTTGTGCTACAACTGGCACAGCTTGTGACGGAGAAGCAGTCTGGCATCCGCACCGCAATGCGAACAACCGGGTTGCGACAGTCGGCATACTGGCTGTCGTGGCTGGCTTCGAACCTCCTGTGGAACATGATATCAGTACTCCTTGTCATTGGACTGGGACTGGCATTTCGATTTCCGTTCTTCGTAAAGAACGACCTGCTGACGTACACATGCCTTCTTGTGGCGTTTGCTTGGGCACTGGTACCTTTTGCGTTCTTCCTGTCCGTGATCATCTCCGACCCAGGGACTGCCAACTCCATGGGATTTACCATGTTCGTGTTGGCCACCATCCTCCAAGCCGCGCGCAACGTGTTGTTTGAACGCGATGCATCGGGCGGGGTGGTAGCAGTTCGATCTGTGCTCCGCACCACCCCCTTCTACGCGCTTGCGAAAGGGATGTTTGACCTGGGTGGGTTCAGCGACAACGAGGCTGACACCGGCATGAGGTGGCGTGACATCGGAGACTACGCCGACTACACTCTCCTGCACTGCCTGTGGACCCTCGTGCTCAATTTTTTCGTGTACCTGGCCTTGACGTTTTTGCTCGAGTCGGTGTTAGAGCATACTGGCGGCGACATGAACCTCTGGTGTGGGCTCAAGATGTGCGCCACGCGCCGTTCCTGTCGGCGCGCTGAGCCTGGCCGGCCAGGGGGTAGTGCCCCGGCGCAGACACGCGGCGATGACGTGGAACGTGGGGACATGGGACACAGGAATGTCCAACTCAACATGAGTAACAATCCCAACTCCAGCGTGGGGACAGCCGTGTCTGACACACGGGGCGCCTTCGGGCATGCCAACGCCGATGTAGCACGTGCCCTGCATGCACCCGAGGCTACGACATCATCCACACGGAGCGAAACACCAGCCATCGCACTGACGGGCCTTCGCAAGGAGTTTCACGCGCGCCGCTCGTGGTGTGACTGGCGCTTGCGGGTTTCCAGTTCAGTTGGTTGCACCACTCGCCGAAAATGGTGGTGGTGTCTGCAGCGCGGCTGTGGGTGTGCTTGTGCCCGTCCTGTGTCGCCGTTTGTAGCGGTGCACGGCACGACCTTGGAAATGCGCGACAAGGAGTTGTTCTGCATGCTGGGCTCCAACGGCGCCGGCAAAACAACCACGCTGTCCATGTTGATGGGACTGCTGCGTCCCTCCCTTGGCACTGCTACAGTGTGTGGCAAGGACGTGCAACAGCACACATGGGAGGTGCAAACCATGATGGGCGTGTGCCGTCAACACGACACGCTGTGGGATGAACTCACTGCTGCCGAACACGTGGAATTGTATGCCGCCATGCGTGGGTGTCCAGCCAGTCAGGTGCATGAGGAGGCTCGGCGTCGACTGCGTCAGGTGTCAATGGATGGCGCTGCGTCCCTGCAAGCTGGTGCCATGTCTGGGGGCATGCGCCGGAGATTGTCTCTCGCAATGGCACTGGCTGGGGATCCTGCGGTGGTGTTGTTGGACGAGCCAACGACAGGCATGGATCCGGTGTCTCAGCGCGAGGTGTGGGAGGTGTTGAAGGTGGAGCGCAGGCGGAGGTGTGTTGTGCTCACGACGCACGACATGGAAGAAGCCGACGTTCTGGCGGACCGGTTGTGCGTCATGCATCGTGGGAAGGTGTGCTGCCAAGGCACGCCACTGCAGTTGAAGCGACACTACGGTAGCGGCTTCACTGTCACACTTGTGAGCGCCGTTGGTTCAGGTGCTGCCCTGCGCCGCACTGCTAGTGGCAGTAGTGTCGCGCTAAGCCGTCCCCAACCGCTGTCTTCCAAGCCTACACAGCCGCGACTGGGTGAAGGAACCACGTGTTGTGTCCCACCGGCGGCATCAGTGGACAGCCGAGCCACGTGCGTTGCCAGCGGCACCCGGCCTTCCCCCATTTCGTCTTGCAATGGCGCCCGACCTCCGGCAGTTGTGACGGATTCGCCCACCGTTGTCTTGCCGTTTGCCCATGACGCTGGCTGGGCTGACACACTCAAGCAGCTGTCACGTGTGAATCGGCACGCGTTCACTCTGATGATGTCGTGGGTACCGCAAGCCGTATTGGTTCACAATGATGAGACATCCCTCGAGTTTCTCGTGCCGACAGAGCACAGTGAAGAGTTAGCCAAACTGTTGGAAGAAGTGGAGCTGCGCGGGTCTGCACACGGCATTCAAGATGTCCAGCTGTCGCTAACCACCTTGGAAGAGGTGTTTTTGCTTGCCACAGGCGCTGTTCAGGTGGCGGATGGCGCCACTACCGAGTCGGGTGGTACCGATCGATGCCCACCTCCTACCGGGGCTGGGGAGGGAGGAAGCTGTGCACCAGAACCAGAGCGGGCATGCGACGTCACACTGGCCAGCAGCCCGCATCAGAGGAACGACATGCCGTGCAGCAACCTTGGCGACACCCCCCACCGTCAACCGAGTGCTTCACCGATGGCGACACCCACCAGCACTCGGTCAAGTGCCTCCTTCCACACTGAACGCTCCACGCGACAGGGTGTCGGGGCTACAACTGCGCACTCCGCCCCGCAGCCGGCTGTTGAGCGCCTTGCCAACCGGTCGTTGCGCCGGCGCTGTGCAACACATTGGCATGGCGCTGCCGCACTATCGTGTCTGCCACGTCTCCGACACAAAAGAACGATGTGCTGGCTGCTTGTTGCTCCAACGGCCTTCGTGGTGCTCGTGTTTCTGTTGCAGTTGGTCGTCACGGATCGCGCCCAACAGTTTGCGGGCGCCACCCACCAGGCCTTCACTCTGCATCCAGACACAGAACGCACCCCGTTGGTCACCGCGGCAGACGACTTCGACGCGGAGCTTGACTGCCCCGCCACTCGCCGCGACGCAGTGCCTGACTATGGCGCCGGGGAGTGGTTGTACGCAGTGGAAGCTGGTGGTGTATCGGGCACACCATCGCCGCTCGACTCGGACGCGCCACGGTGGAATGCTGGCGAGTACGGGCCCCGTGTCGCGGCGTCAGTCGCCGATACATGGGAAGCCATGGCGGCAGCGCGTTCGGCGCCTGCACCCCGTGGCTTCCTTGGACGCTTCACCCGTGACCCTGATCGCATGGTGGGTGTGAAAGCCAAGGTGTATGTGGAACGCGGTAACGAGGTGGTGGTGTGCGAGCGTCGGCCGTATGTGATGCCGCTGAGTTTCAAGCTCGTTGGCAGTAGCAAAGCTGCTCTGGAGGATGCTCTGTTCCAAGACTTTGGCCACACCAGGTGCGTGGTGCCACTTGGAAAGTGCATGTGTGTGCTACTGTGTGTCCGCGTGATGTGTTGGTTGGGAGGGGTCGTCTGGGTGATGTGTGAATGCACTCACTGCTGTACGACTCGCTGTTCTCTCTCTCAGCCGCTCGAGTGCATTGGTTATCCACTCCATGGACATGGACCGAGGCGTGTTCAACGTCAGTGTGGGCAGCAACACCACACTGACGTACGGTGTGGACTTACCCGGGCCTCTGGCTCTGGTTTCCGATGCAATATTGCGACACGTGGCCTCGCACGGCGCACAGCACCACGCAGCGGATGCAGCGGCACTGCCGCTGTTGCTGTTACACGGACTACGCAAGCAGCCCCTTGCGCGCAAGTTGCATGACGTGGACATGGCGAGTTTTCTTGCGCGGGACGTGTGTACGTTTCAGGGACTGCCGCGCTCGCGCGTGCGCGTGTGAGTGGGTGCAACCATCATAGTTGGTGTGTTTGGTGTGCGCAGACATGTACGCGTTGTTTGGAATGCTGCCGATGATGGTGATGAAACTAGTCGGTGACAAAGAGTCTCGTCGCCGCGAGGTGATGAAAGCCATGGGTATCCACACCAGCACATACTGGGCGGTGGAGTATTTAGTGATGGTGCTATTGTGCAACTTTTATCACATCGTGTTCGTTGCGGCTGGACACGTTGCCGGACTTCGCTTCTTCACTGTCAACGACTGGAGCCTGATGATGGTGTTCTTGTTCATTTGGGCAAATTGCCTCGTGGCCATGGCGCTGTTGTTGGCGGCCATGTTCGACTCAACGCGAACAGCAGCTGCGGCCACCAGCTGTGTGCTGTTTGGAGGCTGCATGGGGACCGAAATGATCATGTCACGCGTGTTCAGCTCGCCTCAACTGTCGGTGGCACTTCGAGACTTGCTGCAGGTTGTACCGCAGTTCGCCCTGTACGACGGCCTGACGTGCTTCAGCGACAACGTCGTGTTCCATGGCCCAGGAGTAACTTGGAGCGACTTGTCCAACCCTGGAACCAGTCGCCTGCTCCACTCCATGCTCATGTTGTGTGTGTCATGGAGTGTGATGGTGGCGCTGGCCGTGTACTTTGAGCTCGTGCTGCCGTCGGCAACCGGGGTGAAGCGCCACCCGTGCTTTTGCATGTCATGGTGCCACCCAAGCCGGTGGTGCCAGCGCCAGGGCCAGCGCCAGCGCCAGCATACCAGGGCGAAGCGCCGTGCTGTCCCCACAACACAACATGCGGTCGGTACACGCGAACACCGGTTGCTGGCACACCTGCAGGCCAAAACCGTTGGCACCAACGGTCTGCCGCCCACTTCATGCACCCCTGCGATCGAAGCACACGAGCTGCGTGTGGAGTACAGCGCACGAGGTGGCGGCGCGGGACAACGTGTCGTGGCGATGCAGTCGTTGAACATTGCTGTGCGGCGCGGTGAGTGCGTAGCACTGCTGGGGCCCAACGGGTCGGGCAAAACCTCGGCCATCTCCGCGATGTGTGGGTTGTTCGAGGCCACGTCTGGCTGTGCGCACGTTGCCGGCTTTGACATGCGCGTGGACACTGCCAAGGGACAACAGCTGCTGGGTGTGTGCCCTCAGCACAACGTGTTGTGGCCGTCCCTTTCCGTGGAGGAGCACATGCAGGCTTTTGGGCGGTTCAAAGGGCTACACGGACCAGCACTGCTGTGTGAGGTGGAGCAACGGCTGCGGGCACTGCGGTTGTACGACGTGCGCGATCGCCGTGCGGGGCAGTGTTCCGGCGGCATGCAGCGGCGTTTGTGTGTGGGGATGGCGACGATTGGGTCGCCGGTGGCGATGGTCCTAGACGAACCCAGCACGGGGCTGGATCCGGTGGCTCGCCGCGCGTTGTGGCATGTCGCACGCGATGCCACGTTTACGTCTGGTGTCCTGTTGACGACGCACAGTATGGACGAAGCGGAGCAGCTCAGCGACCGCATTGCCATTGTCGCAAATGGGCAAGTTTTGGCAGTGGGCACACCGACGCAACTCAAGGCGGCGGTGGGCACTTACGTACGATTGTCTGTCATGGCGCTGTCACCCGACCGGCTGGCTGGCATTGAGGCACGCGTGTTGGAGCTGGCACCGCAAGGGACGTCGGTTCTTCGTGACGCGGGTGACTGCATGCGCCAGTTTCGCATACCGCGAGTGGCAGGCGTGGCGTGCATGGGGACCTTTGTGCGCCACCTATCCAGTGAAGGCGATGCGCTCGGGGTTTCCGATTGGGCACTCACGTCCATGTCCATGCAGGAGGTGTTTCTCACCATAATCGGCGGTGTGAATCGTGTGGGCTCCACTCAGCACGCAGCAACGCACAGTGGGCGCGACTTCGCTGATTTGTCGACGATGCAAGCGACCAGAGATGATGGGCAACAACCCGCGACGCCGGTGTAGTTCACACCGTGTGGCTTGCGGACAGCAACGGATTGTGGACCACAATTTGTGGTGCAGTGTGTGATACATGAAGTAGTGGCTTGTGGGTGGTCTTCAGTGTGAAGAATGGTACCCGCACAAGCCTTGGCAAACCTCCTCCGCGCGTGTGCTTGTATGCCCGGCCCAGGCATTACAAAGCGACACTGTACAGGTAGCAGTGAGCGTCTTGCAGCGAAACATACATTTACATGTATTCATCAACATGTTCTCTCCCGCCGCCTGATGCCAAGCCCGGCACACAGTTTCAGGCGTGACCCTCGGGACCCACTTGTGTGGGGACTCACTGCGAATTGTGAGAGGCGCTGTGTGATTTGTGGGTACTGGACGGCACTGGGGTTGTAATTTGCTTGGTGTGGGTCCAGTGGGCGACAGCAGCAACCGCGGAGCACCACGAACCATGGGTGTCGCGCGTTGGCTCGTGTTGGCTTTCGCCGTTGCCGTCACCTGCGCCCCTCCAGCGTTGCACGTCGACGCAGCCACACTGTATGTGGGTTTGAGTGGTACCGATGACGCAACGTGTGGCAGTGCGCCTGGAACCTTGGCATGCAAGACGTTGGACTACACGATCCAACAACGTGCCGCACAGTCAGGGGACGTAGTGGATGTCGCTAGTGAAGACGGCCTCGCCACGTACTCCATCACTCGTGCGGTCTTCAAATCGATCACGATCATTGGCAAGGGCAGGTGGGTACAGGTTGTGGCGTTGTTGTTGTTTGTCTTGTTTGTCTTGTTCAAGGTGAGATTGAGATATGTGCTGAGCATGGGTGGTGTTCGACCGTGCTGGTTGCATTGGTGCCTGGGCCGCAGATACAACACGGCGCTGGGTTGCGTTCCGGAGGTGGGCCGCACTCTGACCGTGGCAGGAGATGCCGTCGTAGAGATCCAGGAGTTCAGCATCGGGTCTCTGTTGTGTGAAAGCCTGGATCTGGACTTCGGCGGCGCCGTGCTTGTCAATGGTACCGCGAAGTTGATCTTGACAAAGAGTGTCGTGGGGCATGGCTCCGCGGAACAGTACGCTGCCGCTGCCGCTGCCGCTGCCGCTGCCGCTGCCGCTGCCGCTGCCGCTGCCGCTGCCGCTGCCGCTGCCGCTGCCGCTGCCGCTGCGGCGTTGTATTGTCGTGGGCGTGGTTGGAGATGTGTCTTTGCGCACATAAAACGCCGCGCGCTTGATGGGCCTGCGTTGACGTGTGCCTGCGGTGTTCCTGGTGTGCGTGTGCAACCCTTATGGTGACCTCTGCCACAGTGGTGGTGCCATCGCACTGCAGGACCAAGCGCAGCTGGTGATGACGTCCTGCACCCTGGAGAACAACACCGCGACAGCCAGCGGTGGCGGGTTGTACCTGACTGGGTCGTCTTCCGCCACGGTTACCCTGTCGAACCTTTTGGACAATGAGGTGGATCACTTGGACGCTGGTGTCGGCGGTGCCGTGGCCATCACAGGTTCTGCCACGGCTTCGTTTACTCAAACCACGTTCCAGGAGAACTCCGCAGCAGAGTTTGGCGGCGACTTTCACTTGGCCGGCGACGCGACGCTGTTCGTTGACACGTGCGAGTTTATGTCGTCCTTCGTCTCCGTTGGGCGCGGGTTGGTGCTCCACGCCACCGGTTTCAGCAACATCACCTTCGTCAACTCCAAGTTCCTTGACAGCGCCTGCGGCTTTGGCGACTGTGTGGCGTCGTTCTTGCTTGCGCTGCCCACCGACCCAGAGCGCAAGTCCCTGACGCTGGATGGGTGCGAGTTTGACCAGCCGGTGCGCAAGCAGATGCAGCCGCTGCGCAGCGTCGTCCTGGAGCAAGCCCAGGGGGGTGCATACCCCCGAGTGTCGTTGCTGGTGCGCGACACCAAGTTCCTCACCGGCATCGAGACGTTCTTTTTCATCAACGGCGTCGAGGTGGACGCCCGCATTGAGGACACCAGCTTCACGGGCGCGCGGGCGTTTGCTGTGCAACGCGCCGCCACCAACATCACAGTGGTCCGCGCCACCGCCAGTGAATCCGCTGTGACCTTTGGCGGCGGCTTCATGCAGCTCACCTGCCCTACCGAGGCTCATCGGTGCCGCGTGCAAGTGTCGGACTCGGTGTTCACCGACGTGGGGACGGTGGACAAACCGGGGACGCTGGGCGGCGTGTTTGGTTTGTCGGGTGTGGGTGTGGATGTGCGCGTGGACGGGCTGCGATCGACGTACACGCGCAGCAACGCCGCGGATCGTGGCGGCATCTTTGCGGTCCTGAATGGTGCTACGGTGCACGTGTCCAACTCCCAGCTCCAGGCTCGGGCCAACTACGGGGGCGTGTTCTATCTCGCGCCCCGTGTGGTGCCCTGGGCGTTGGATGCGGCAGACGGACAGGAAGCGGACCTGGCGACGGTGTACGCAGACAACACGGTGTTCTACAGCAGTCGAGGTGTGGACGGCGGCGCGGTGGTGGACGCCAACGTGGGCAGCGCCATTGAGCGACCGCTGTCGCGGTTCTACGCCACCAACTGCTCGTTCGAGAGCAGCAAGGCGATTGGCGAGGGCGGCGTGGTGACCACGTGGTACGGTCTGGAGATGACGGCCACCCAGTGTGACTTCAAGCACAACGAGGCGGTGGGGGAGTCAGGCGGCGGCGGCGTGATCTCCGTGGCGGCGGGCTCCAACCTCACGTTCACAGACTGCCACTTTGAGGACAACACCGCGTCGCACACCGGCGGCATGCTGCTGGCCAAGCACGACGCGACGGTGCAGTTTGTGCGGGGCTCCGTGTCCCATGGTCGGGCCAGGTCCGGCGGCGTGTTCTACCTCGCAAACTCGGCAACGGTGGTGGCAAGGGACGCGGTGTTCCACAACAACATTGCCGACATCGGCGGCGTGGCCACGCTGGTGCAGGAGGGCAACCTGGTGTTCCACAACTGCGACTTCCGCAACAACACCGCGGAAAAGTTTGGCGGGGTGCTCACCGCCGCGGGGTCCTCTGCCGCGGAGGTGACGGACCTGTCGGTGTACAACTCGCGCTTCACGTCCAACACCTGCGCCGGCGACGGCGGCATCCTGTCCCTGGGCCTCTCCGCGTCGTCCCTGATCCAAAACTGCACCGTCACGGCAGCCACTGCGGGCGCCACCGGCGGCGCGTTCTTCTTGGACTCCGCCGCGAACCTGGACCTGGTGGATGTCACGGTGTCCAACGGCCGCGCAGTGAGCGGGGCGGTGCTGTTTGGCACGGGCGGCGCAAACGTCCGCGCCACCGGCTTGACCATGCTGAACAACGCCGCGAACGTCGGCGGTGGCGTGGCGTTGAACGGCATCGCCCACGCGGTGTTGCACCGGCCGGTGTTTGAGGGGAACTCGGCGACGGCGTTGGGTGGTGCGGTGTACGCGGCGGGGCGCACGACGGTGAACATGACGGGTGCCACGGTGCGGAACTCTCGGTGTGCCATCTCCGCGTCGGCGCCGGGTCGAGGTGGGGCGCTGTTTGGCGCGTCCTTCGCGTCGTTCGTCATCGCCGACTCGGTGTTCTACTCGTCCAAGGTCACCGGCGACGGCGGCGTCATGGCGGCCATCGGCAAGTCCACCGTCTCGTTCACGCGGTGCGTGTTTGAGGAGGCCTACGCGCACTACTCTGGCGGCTTGATGTACCTGGACACGTCGGCCAAGGTGGTTGTCACGGACTCCTCCATCCGGAACGTGCGAGCCATCGTCACTGGCGGCGTGTGTGCGCTTGGCTTCACGTCCGAGGCCACTCTGGACAACGTGACCATCACGTCCATCACCGCCCAGGTGGGTGGCATGATGGCCTTGGGCGAGTCCGCGGTGGGCCGTGTGTTGAACTCGTTCATCGACGACGCCAACGCCGACACCGGTGGCATCATGGCGCAGCGTGGCACGACGTACGCCATCATTCGAAACACCAACATCACCAACTCCACGGTGTGGACGAACGGTGGCATTGTGGCGGCACAGGGCAGTGCTCGTTGCGACATTCGCAACGCTGTCATCACGAACAGCTCGGCAGACCATGCTGGGGGGTTGCTGTACGTGGAGTCAGGCACCGATGTGATGCTGTCGGTGCATTCCAGCGACTTGGGCTACAACCGGGCACGGTGCGTGCCAAAGCTGTGTGTGTGTCTGTGTGTGTGTGTGTGTGTG
>Ga0213833_1000458_pt1 | contig 42418 bp, 41 predicted proteins | sample SWATP21_FD_160575 | JGI IMG/M metagenome (GOLD analysis project Ga0213833, IMG submission 160575) | Coastal seawater microbial communities from Marineland, Florida, United States - SWA TP2 #1 | ecosystem: Environmental > Aquatic > Marine > Coastal | place: USA: Florida | collected 2016-08-14 | reverse complement strand
TTTGGCACCTCGGTGTCGGCTCATCACATCCTGGAGCTGTAGAAGGTTCCAAGGGTTCGGCTGTTCGCCGATTAAAGTGGTACGTGAGTTGGGTTTAGAACGTCGTGAGACAGTTCGGCTCCTATCTACTATAGGCGTTAGAAAATTGAAAGGATCTGACTTTTGTACGAGAGGATCAAGGAAGGGCAACCTCTGGTGTATCAGTTGTTTTTATTAAAAGCATTGCTGAGTAGCTACGTTGAATTAAAAGAATTGCTGAAAGCATATAAGCAAGAAATTAATCTTGAGATAAATTTTCTTTAAAAAAAGTAAAAGACTATTACTTAAATAGGTTTAGTGTGTAAGAATTGAAAAATTTTTAGCTATTAAATACTAATAAATTTAATAATTTTTAATTAAAATCATAAACTACCAAAGTGGTGAAATAGGTAGACACGTTAGGTTTAGATTCTAATTCGTTAAGAGTGTGGGTTCAAGTCCCACCTTTGGTAGATTTTAAAAAGTGAGTATCCGTTAATTGGTAAACGATCTGCCTTCCAAGCAGACAATATGGGTTCAAGTCCCATTACTCACATAATTAAATTATTTTTTTTAATAATTTAATTTATATATTACTTAATAACATAAAAAATATGTTTTATTTAAATAATAATAAAGAAAGTTTAGTTACTATTAATAACACAAAAAGTTCTTTTTTAAGCAGAAATAAATTAGCTAAAAAAAACTTTAAAAAAATTGATTTATCAAAAATTAAAACTCTTTTACAAGAATCTACTTCAAAAAATGTATATAAATTTACTGATTATAACGTAGGTAAAGTTGTAAAAGTTAAAGATGGAGTTGCATTTATTGAAAATTTAGATAATGCAAAATTTGGAGAATTAGTTAAAATTTTACCAGCATATATGTCAGGAATGGTTGTTTCTTTAGAAACTAAAGAAACTGCTGCTATTTTATTTGGAAATGATCGTAATGTTAAAGTTGGAGATCGTGTACATTGTAGTGGTAATATCGTTAGTGTACCAGTAGGTTACGGACTATTAGGACGTGTAATTGATCCTTTAGGAAAAGCTATTGATAGATTTGGAGAATTAAATCCTAACCAAGATCCTATAGATGCTTTATATAGAGGGTACTATACTGGAGTTAAAAAAGAAGGTTACCAACGTCCAGTTGAAATCGGTGCTCCAGGAATTTTAGCAAGAAAATCTGTGTTCAGACCATTAATTACTGGTATTAATGCAGTAGATAGTATGGTTCCTATTGGAAAAGGACAGCGTGAATTAATTATTGGTGATAGACAAACCGGTAAAACTGCTGTAGCTATTGATTTAATTTTAAATCAAGCATACGTTAATGAAACTCTAAGACATTTTGTTACTTATGGTGATGATAATTCTAGAGATCAAATTGTAAACAATAGTGTTTTTCCTAAAGAAGAATGTTATTGTATTTATGTAGGTATTGGACAAAAACAATCAACTATCGCTAGATTATTTAAAGTATTAAGTGAGCCTAGACATTTATATGATAGAAGATTTATTGAGTCTAAAACTCGTCCAGTTTCTTTTGTACCTATGAACTACTGTATCATTGTTTCATCTACCTCATCAGATGCTGCACCATTACAATTCTTAGCACCTTATGCAGGATGTACTATGGGAGAATTTTTTAGAGATAATGGTTCTCACGCAGTAATTATTTATGATGATTTATCTAAACAAGCAGTAGCGTATAGACAAATGTCATTATTACTTAGAAGACCTCCTGGACGTGAAGCATACCCTGGAGATGTTTTCTATTTACACTCACGTCTATTAGAAAGAGCAGCTCAATTATCTGATGCTTTAGGTGGAGGTTCTTTAACTGCATTACCTGTTATTGAAACTATGGCTAATGATGTATCAGCTTATATTGCAACTAATGTTATTTCTATTACTGATGGACAAATTTTCTTAGAATCAGAATTATTTAATGAAGGGGTAAGACCTGCAATTAATGTTGGACTATCAGTTAGTCGTGTTGGATCAGCAGCTCAATTCAAACCTATGAAAGAAATTGCTGGTACTTTAAAATTAGAATTAGCTCAATATAGAGAAGTTGCTAAATATGTTAAATTTGGAGCAAGTTTAGATGATGAAACTCAACACCAATTACATAGAGGATCTCGTTTAGTTGAGCTTTTAAAACAACCACAATATCAACCTATTGATACCACTATCCAAGTAATTTTCTTATATTTAGGTGTAGGAGGATTCTTAGATATCGAAGAAATCGAAGATATTAAATCAGTACAAGCAGCTTGTTTTAATTATTATAAAAATCAATATAAAACTACTGCAAATGCTGCAACTATCTTAGAACGTGCAGGTACTGTAGGAGCAGATTTTAAAGATATGTTAAACTTTGAAATCTTAAAAATTAAATTATCACAATAAAAAAAAAACCAGATGATGAAAGAACTATTATTAAATCGATTATTGACCAGTCCATTGGAACAATTTGAAAATGCCTCTCTTGTAATCAAGAAGAGTAAGCCCGTGATCCCAGAGGTATATGTAAATTGGGCGACAAATTTAGAGTATTCAAAAATGATTGAAGTTGAATCAGCCTATTTTTTCGAACCTCAATATTTTTTCTATTTTGCAGACAAAGCAGCTTTTGTTGTATTTGTAGGATTAGTATTTTTTGCATTAAGTATTATCTTAAATGTGGTGGGACAAAAAAGTATTGAGAATAGCTCTCAAACCTTTTTTTCTTTATTTTTTAATGTTAAAACCCTTGTAAGTTGGTTAATAGCAAAATTTTTTATTTACTTTATGACTTTTACTAGTGTAGATTTTAAATATTTTATTGCATACAATGATGTAGAAAAAAATGTAGATGCTTTAATTTTTCCTTATAGTAATGGAAGTTTTATTTTAAATGATTCTATGTGTTTTTTTATTACAGCTCTTTTATTTTTATATTTATGTACATCTTTCCAAGATTTCCATAGCTCAAAAGGGCCTTTTATTGTAAATAAAAATCCATTAACTTCTATTCAATTAAGTATTCATAAAGCAACCGTAGACTTATTAGGATCTTCTATTGATAAAGATATTCATTCTCAAAGTTACCATGCTTTTGTTTATGGATTATTTACTTATTTAGTAATTTGTAATGTTCAAGGATTAGTTCCTTTTACTATTACTGTAACTAGTCATTTAATTTGTACTTTTTTTATGGCACAAGTAGTTATGTTATATGTAGTAATTACAATTTTAGCAGAAAAAGGATTTAATTATTTATTAACCTTATTTATGCCTTCAGGGGCTCCATTATTATTAGGTTATTTATTAATTCCTATTGAAATTGTATCTTTTTTCTTTAAAACTGTAAGTTTATCAGTACGTCTATTTGCTAATATGATGGCAGGACATACCTTATTAAAAGTTATTTTAGGATTTGCTTGGACTATTTTAGTTATGTCAGAAATTTTATTCATAGTAAACTTATTCCCAATTGTAATTTTATGTTTATTAACTATGTTAGAAATTGGGGTATCTATTATTCAAGCGTATATTTTTTCTATTCTAACTTGTCTTTATTTACGCGATGCGTTTAAAGGACACTAATTAAAAAATAAATTATAATAAAATTCAAATTTAATTAATATGATGAAAAAAGGATTAGAACCCTCAGATTGGTTTTATACCAATAATTTACTTTCAGATCATTATTTTCCACGAACAATTGAAGGGGTTGATGCAGGACATCGTGAATTTAGTTGGTTTAGATTACCTTACGATTATTTTTATCCTAAACATAGAAGATTTGATACTTTTACATTTCCTAATAGATCAGTTAAAACTGATTTTGTTATACCCGAATTAAATGAATTGTCTTCTTATTTAAATAAAACTTTACGTATAAGTTTAGGTAAAGGTTCATATTTGGACGGGCGTACTTTATATGCTTTACATTATTTGACAATGTATGAGCGTACTATTAATGGAGGCGTTAATCCTTATTCTGCTAAACGTAAAGCTTCTGGTCATGTTCAAAATCAAAAATTAGTTTATAAATATTTTGGGGTACATTATGGTCAAGGACGCATTCGCTATAGATGTAAATGGGTTCCTGGAGTAGAAAATGGTGCTCCAATGATACATGATGCTGCAAAATTAAATGATGTTTTAAATTTAGCTATGACCAAACTAGCTTTTTTAGCTTGGAAAGAACATAAAGAAAAGCCTTATGATAGGTTCTATACGAATAGTTTTAATCAATTAGACCCTATTAAAGGAGGTATTAAAGAATGTTTAAATTGTAAATATAACCGATTAATATATTTATTAGAACATTCAACAAATATTCATAATCCTAATCGTTTATTATATCTGCAGGAATTATATAAATATAAAAATATTCCAGCGCTAGATTTTTTAATAATAACAAATAGATTTATTGATCCTCGAGAGCATAAAATTCTAACTCCATTAAAAATGCAGGCAGAACGTATTTATCAACATATTCGTTTTTATACAAATATAGTAGATAAGTATTATCCTCCAAAAGATTCTTCTTTAAATTTATATAATCAGGTAATACAGCCTTTTGTTTTAATGCTAGGGCCTCCTAAAATTTCTGATTTAAAAGATTATGATATAAATAATACTTATACTTTACCTTGGAAACAACCTGAACCAACACCAGATTATTTTAATCTAAATACACGTTCACCTCAACAAATCGTTTACCGTTTTAATCAACCTATTGAAATTCAAAATAACCATTTTGATAAAATTGAATATGATGATTCATGGCGTTGTTTATTAAATTACCGTCATCAAATTGTTGTAAATATGTGGACTGAACAATTTGATTATGTAAAAATTAATGAGAATTATCCTTTATATAAAAGACTAGTGTTAGAACAAGAAAATGGTGTTTTTTATACTAAAAAATTAGTATTAATTCCTCAAAAAACTTTTCGTCACCCTAGTGTAGGAGTATATTATCGTGAACAAACACGTCTAGGTCTAACTAAATTACATGAGGGGCAGCAATATGATCATGCAATTGCTGCTTGGCAATTAGTAAGATCTTCTCCTTTAATGGATCTTCCTAAAAATTTTTATGGTAGTTTACAACGTTTATTAGGAGTATTTAATGGGAACGCTAATTTAATGTTTAATTATATTATGCGCTCAACATTAAATAATATAGATTGTTTAGTTACAAATGCTCCACGTATTTTGTCTCATATTGTCTTACCTTTAGGTATTGCTGCATTACATATGTGTCCGAATACACTTGCTTCATCATATAAAATTGTTGAAGAATTATGTTTTAATCAAAACGTATATCTTAATTGTTTAGAATTAGAGACCTTACGTGATGATTTAGCAAATTCTAATTCAGTTTGGAATGATATGGATTCAGCTCGTGAATTTTATTATAAATATAAAAATAATGAAGCTAATTTAATTACTTTTCGTAAAGAAATTAATGCTATTCAAACAGATAATATTTTATTAGCTATTAGTGGCTGTATTTTTATAGCTAGCACTACAATTATAGCTTATAATATGTTATTTGGATAATAATTATATATTGATTTTGAGATAATATATACTTCAATTATTATTATACTTTTTCTATATAATTTATGTCATAAAAGACCGATACCTCTAAATTATATATTTCAATCAAATTTTATTTTATTAAAAAAAACTTTAATTATGTTTAAAAGTTTAATTTCTAAAAATAATAAAAAAATATTAAAAAATGTAAATAACAATAACAAATATAAAACAAGTTCTCAAAGAGGACAAATACACCCTTATCATTTAGTTGATGTGAGTCCTTGGCCTATTTTAACTTCATTTTCAGCATTTGCAGTTGTTTTAAGCCTTGCTTTTTACGCTCACTTTTTTAATAACGGTTTTGACCGTTTTATTATTGCATTAATTATTTTAATTTTTGGTGCAGGTATTTGGTGGAGAGATGTTGTTAGAGAAGCAACTTTTGAAGGATTACATACTTCATATGTAGTAAATGGATTAAAAAACGGTATGATTTTATTCATTTTATCTGAAGTAATGTTATTTTTTGCTTTTTTCTGGGGATTCTTTCATTCAAGTTTAAACCCTACTTTAGAAATTGGTAGTGTTTGGCCACCTATTGGAATTGAACCTATGGATACTTGGGGAATTCCTTTATTAAATACCATTATTTTATTAACTTCTGGAGCTACTGTAACTTGGGCACACTATGGATTAGTTGCAGGTTATAGAAAACAAGTAATTCTAGGATTAATTGTAACTGTTGCTTTAGCTTCAGTATTTACCGCATTTCAAGTATATGAGTATATTCATGCTACTTTTACTATTTCTGATAGTTCATATGGTTCATGTTTTTACATGGCTACTGGATTACATGGATTCCACGTATTAGTTGGAACTATTTTTTTAGGAGTATGTTTTATTAGACATTTAAATTTCCACTTTACTCGTTCACACCACATTGGTTTTGAGTGTGCAATTTGGTATTGGCATTTTGTTGATGTAGTATGGATTTTCTTATTTATTTCTATTTACTGGTGGGGATCAGGAGAATTAGTAGATCAATTACCAGAAACTTTAAAATTAAAATTAGTTACTTATTAGTATCTTTTTAATTTTATACTAAAAAAAACATAAATTAAAAATTAATTATGAATCTTTTAAATTCTATTTTATTATTACCCATTATAGGTGTTATTTTTACTTATAATGGTTCTTTTTTTACAAATAAAACATTACATAAGTATTCTTTATATTTAGCTAATATAATTTTTATTTTATCAATTGTATTATGGTTTTTTTTAGATCAATCAAATCCTGGGTTTCAATTTCAAACCCAAATTTTTATGATCCCAGCATTAAATTTTAATGTATTATTAGGTGTTGATGGTATTTCGATATATTTTTTAATATTAACAAATTTATTTATTTATATTTGTATATTAAGTTTATCTAACTATCAAACTAGATTACGTGAAAATTTAATGCATTTATTCTTATTACAGTGGGCTATTTCATGTGCTTTTTCTGTATTAGATATTTTAGGTTTTTTTGTTTTTTTTGAAGCAACCTTAATTCCTATATTTTTTATAGTATTAATTTGGGGTTCGCGTAGTAGAAAAGTACGTGCAAGTTATTTAATTTCAATTTATACTTTATTTGGTTCAATTTTTATGTTATTCAATATTATTTATATTGTGTCAAAAACCGGTATAACTAATTACCAACATTTATTAACCATTACTTTTTTAGAAGAAGATCAACGTTTTTTATGGATTACTTTTTTTATAGCTTTTGCTGCTAAAATTCCATTATTTCCGTTACATATTTGGTTACCTGAAGCTCATGTAGAAGCTCCTACAATAGGTTCTGTTTTACTAGCTGCTTTATTACTTAAATTAGGAACTTATGGATTAATTAGATTCTGTTTACCATTATTTCCTTTAGCTACTATATATTATACTCCGTTAATATATACTTTTGGTATTTGTGGTATTATTTATACTTGTTTAACAGCAATTCGTCAAGTAGATTTAAAAAAAATTATTGCTTATTCTTCTGTAGGACATATGAATTGTGTTTTAATTGGAATAGTTACTTTACGTACTGAAAGTTTAGAAGGTTCTATTTTTCAAATGTTAAGTCATGGAATTGTTTCAGGAGCATTATTCTTATGTGTAGGAGTAATTTATGACAGACACGGAACTCGTTTTATTAAATATTATGGAGGATTAACTAATATTTCTCCTTTATTATCAGTTATTTTTTTAATTTTTTCTATGGCAAATATTAGTTTCCCTGGAACTAGTAGTTTTGTAGGAGAATTTTTAATTTTAGCTGGAATTTTTAAAGAAAGTTCATGGGTAGCATTTTTAACTATGTTAAGTATGGTTTTAGGTGCTGTATATACCTTATGGGTTTATAATAGATTATTTTTTGGAAATCTAAAAAATAATGCTATTATAAAATTTTCTGATGTTAATAAAAAAGAGCTTTATATTTTTATATCATTAATAGTTATTTTACTAGTAATGGGTATATATCCTAAATTTTTTTTAAGTACTTTTCATACTAATGTGTTAAATTTAGTTGTTGCTTGTAAAAATTTTAATCTATAATTATTAAATATAACTAATTAAAATGATGCAAAAAATTAATAAATTTGAAATAAAATCTTTTAAATTAATTATTAAAATTAAAAATATTTTAAATATTTTTAAGTCTTCTCCATTTATTTTATTTTTTTATTATGATTTTTTTAATTCATCAGAACGTTTAATGTTAAGAAAGTTTTTAAATGAAAATAATTTAAAAACTGTTATGGTTAAAAATGATGAAATTAAAAAATTATCTCATTTAAAAATTGATCCTAAGTTAATCAATTTATTAACGGGAAATACTTTATTAGTATTTAATCAAAATAATGAATTAATGGAAAAAGAACAAATAAAATTCTTATTAAATCACCCTAAATTAGTTTTAATTGGGGGTAAATGGGAAAATAAAATTTATCGAATTAAACAAATTGAAAAATATGTTCAATTAAATGATTTTGATGTAAAAAAAAATCTTATTAAAGAAATACTTCAATTATCATATATTTTAAGAAATATATTAAGTCGTATATAAAATATAACAATGTTTTCTAATATTTATTTAGATGCTGCACTTCCATGGCAACTTGGATTTCAAGATCCCGCTACTGCTATTATGGAAGGTATTATTAATTTTCACCACGATCTTTTCTTTTTTCTTGTAGTAATTTTCTTTTTTGTAATGCAATTATATATCCGTTGTCTTTATATTTTTTCATCGGAACCTTTTGCTTTCAAATTAGAAAAAATTAAAAAAAGTTTTGCTGAATCATCATGGGTAAAAAAACTTCAAAACAATACTAAAGTATTAATGATGTTTGGATTACGTATGTACGTAAGAGACTATGATGAAACTAAACAAAAAGAATTAGCAAAAAAAATGAACCATGTTCAATATGAACGTCTATATAGAGGAGTACGTAGAGGAGAAGCTCCTTCAGTACCTCAAAACTCTATTAAAATGGACTTTCATAAAGCAACTGTAGACACTAAAAATATTTATTCTGTAGTACATGCTCCAACTATTGAAATTATTTGGACTATTATTCCAGCAATTATTTTAGTATTAATTGCAATCCCTTCATTTTCATTATTATATACCATGGATGAAGTAATTGACCCATTATTAACCGTTAAAATTATCGGTCACCAATGGTACTGGAGTTATGAATTTGTAAACCCAGTAGATTATTTAGAAGCAGTTAACGAACATGAAAATGTAGATTTATCTCCTAATGTTAATTTTGATAGTTACATGTTACCAGATGATGAACTTGTAATGGGTCAATTAAGACTTTTAGAAGTAGATAACAGATTAAAATTACCTGTTGAAATTAATATTAGATTATTAATTACTTCTGGAGATGTTTTACATAGTTGGGCAGTACCTTCATTAGGTGTTAAATTAGATGCATGTCCAGGTAGAATGAACCAAACTGTAGTATTTATTAAAAGACCTGCAGTATTTTATGGACAATGTAGTGAACTTTGTGGTATTAATCACGGGTTTATGCCTATTGTTGTTGAAGGTATTGATTTACAATTAGGATTTAATCCTTCTTCTGTAATCTTCAATGCTGCATACCCTATCTTTATGGCAGCATATTATCCTGAAGAATAGTTAAACAATTATTATGATTTTTAATGTTTATAATTTAGATAATTTATTTATTTATGAAGTATTTTTTAATATTTTATTATTTATAATGTATAGCTTCGGATTAGGTCTAATTATTGTTTTAGTATCTTACCTTTTTGCTTCACAAAATCCATATGCTGAAAAAATTTCAGCTTACGAATGTGGTTTCGAACCTTTTGAAGATGCTAGAAATGAATTTAATGTAAGTTTTTATATCGTTGCAATTTTATTTTTAATTTTCGATGTAGAAGTTATTTATTTATTTCCTTGGTGTTTAGTTTTAAATTATATTGGTATGTATGGTATTTGGGCAATGATTGGTTTTATTGTTTTATTAGCAGTAGGGTTCTTATATGAAATAATTAAAGGAGCTTTAAACTGGCCTTAATTTTATAATTTTTTTATTTATTTTATTATTCGATATATTATGTCAAGTAATGTAAATAATAATCTTGTTGGTTGGACTTATAGATGGATTATGTCTACTAATCATAAAGATATTGGAACTTTATATATTGTTTTTGGTGGTATGTGTGGAGTATTTGGTACTATTCTTTCTATTTTAATTAGAATGGAATTAGCTGCTCCAGGTAACCAAGTTTTTGGTGGAAATCATCAAGTATATAATGTTATAGTAACTGCTCACGCATTTATTATGATTTTTTTTATGGTAATGCCTGTATTATTAGGTGGATTTGGTAACTGGTTTGTACCTTTATTAATTGGTGCTCCAGATATGGCTTTCCCTAGATTAAATAATATTAGTTTTTGGTTATTACCACCTTCACTTATTTTATTATCTGCTTCAGCTTTAGTTGAAGGTGGAGCAGGTACTGGATGGACTGTATACCCTCCTTTAGCAAGTATCATTGCTCACTCAGGTCCTTCAGTTGATTTAGCTATTTTTAGTTTACACTTAGCTGGAGCATCTTCTCTTTTAGGATCAATTAATTTTATGGTTACTATTTTTAATATGAGAGCTGTAGGTATGACTTTACATAGAATGCCATTATTTGTATGGGCAGTTTTAATTACTGTATTTTTATTAATCGTATCTTTACCTGTATTAGCAGGGGCTATTACCATGTTATTAACTGATAGAAATTTTAATACTACCTTTTTTGATCCTGCTGGTGGTGGAGATCCTGTATTATACCAACATTTATTTTGGTTTTTTGGTCACCCAGAAGTTTATATTTTAATTTTACCTTCTTTTGGTATTGTTAGTCATGTAATTTCTACTTATTCTAACAAACCTGTATTTGGTTATTTAGGTATGGTTTATGCTATGGCATCTATTGGTCTATTAGGATTTATCGTATGGGCTCACCATATGTATACCGTAGGTTTAGATGTAGATACTCGTGCATATTTTACTGCAGCAACTATGATTATTGCAGTACCTACTGGAATTAAAATTTTTAGTTGGATCGCTACTATGTGGGGAGGACAACTACATTTAGAAAAAACTCCAATGTTATTCGTAGCTGGATTTTTATTCTTATTTACTATTGGAGGTATGACTGGAGTAACTATTTCTAATGCTGGTATTGATATCGCATTACATGATACTTACTATGTAGTAGGTCATTTCCATTATGTATTATCTATGGGAGCAGTATTCGCAATTTTTGCTGGATTTTATTACTGGTTCACTAGAATTACTAACTACAATTATGTAGAATTTTTAGGTAAATTACACTTCTGGACTACTTTTGTAGGAGTAAATTTAACCTTTTTCCCAATGCACTTTTTAGGATTAGCAGGAATGCCTCGTCGTATTCCAGATTATCCTGTAGCATTTAGTGAATGGAATGCTATTTCTTCAGTTGGATCAACTGTATCAGTATTTGGATTATTAATTTTCATTGTTATGATTATTATAAGTTTCAAATATGAATACAGACGTTGGAAAGTACGTGATGTGCGTAAACAATTAGTATCTTTACCACCTCAAGTAGTTCCTAAATCTAACCCAGAATTAGTAGTTAAATTACCACCATTTGATCGCATTAAAGTACTAAGATCTACTGAATTTACTAGACGTAAAAATGTACAATTAGTGCCTGATGATAATGGTAATTACCAAAGAGGTACTGGATTAGATAATTTCGATCTTCCTTTTGCAGATAGAGGAAACAAAGGTCGTTTTACTTTTAACTGGTATTTTTCTTCAGCTAGTTATAAAGATAACTTAAAAGGAATCTCATGGTAGGTTTATTTATATAGTATATATAATTTCTTAATTTTAGAAGTTATATATTTATATAAATTATTTTTATATTAAATTTTTATTTTAATTTTAAAAAAAAAGTTTTAATTTTTAATAACTAACTTCTTAAAATATGTAAGGAGAATTAATATAGTTGCATAAAAAATTATAACAACACAATATATTTTTTTTCGAAAATATTTAAATTTTAGAGGAAACCACGCATCTTTAAATATTTTCTGGCGTAGATATTCAATGTAGGAATGAAAATTATACTAATTCAACACCTAGAGGCGTTGTTTTGGAATAATGGGAGGTTCGAATCCTTCTATCTACAATTAATTTTTAATCAGGTAGATATAGCTCAATCGGTAGAGCATTAGATTGTGATTCTAATTGTTGAGGGTTCAAGTCCCTTTATTTACCCTTATAATTTAATTATATTTTTATATATTAAAAAATAATAAATAAAATGTATTTAAAAAAATATAAAGCATCAAAAGAAATAAAAAATTTTACAGTAAATTTTGGTCCTCAACATCCAGCAGCTCATGGAGTTTTACGTTTAATTTTAGAGTTAGATGGGGAAGTAGTAGTAAAAGCTGATCCTCATATTGGATTATTACACAGAGGTACTGAAAAATTAATTGAAAATAAAAATTATTTACAATCATTACCGTATTTTGATAGATTAGATTATGTATCAATGATGGCTCAAGAACATGCTTTTTCATTAGCAGTAGAAAAATTAGCACAAATAAACGTACCCAAACGTGCTCAATATATTAGAGTTCTTTTTAGTGAAATTACTCGTATATTAAATCATTTATTAGCTGTGTCTTGTCATGCATTAGATGTAGGGGCAATGACTCCTCTATTATGGGGATTTGAAGAGCGTGAAAAATTAATGGAATTTTATGAACGTGTATCTGGAGCAAGGATGCACGCAGCCTATATACGTCCTGGAGGGGTACATCAGGATTTACCTTTAGGTTTATTAGAAGATATTTATGCATTTATAAATCAATTTGCCGTTAGATTAGATGAAATTGAAGAATTATTAACTAATAATCGTATTTGGAAACAACGTTTAGTTAATATAGGTATCGTTACTGCTAAAGAAGCCGTTGAGTGGGGGTTTAGTGGTGTAATGTTAAGAGGATCTGGTATTGAATGGGATTTAAGAAAAACTCAACCCTATGAAATTTATGATCAGATTCCTTTTAGTGTACCTGTAGGATTAAATGGGGATTGTTATGATCGTTATTTAATCCGTATGCAAGAAATGCGTCAAAGTATTCGTATTATGGATTATTGTATTAATAATATTTGTACTGGAGAAATTAAAACTGACGATAAAAAAGTAGTTCCTCCGTCTCGTTCAGAAATGAAAGTTTCTATGGAATCTTTAATTCATCATTTTAAATATTACACTCAAGGATTTACTGTACCGAAAGGTAGAACTTATACTACAATTGAAGCTCCTAAGGGAGAATTTGGAGTATATTTAATTTCAAATGGAACAAACCGACCTTATAGATGTAAAATTAAAGCGCCGGGATTTGTACATTTACAAGGATTAGATTTTATGGCAAAAGGTCATATGATTGCAGATGTAGTAACAATCATAGGAACTCAAGATATCGTTTTTGGAGAAGTAGATAGATAAAAATTAAATTATGAAATATATGATAACAATAATTTCCAGTTTACTATTAGCATGTGGGACTCTAGTAATCGGAGTACAAAACCCTATTCATTCTATACTTTTTTTAATTTTAGTATTTTTTAATGGTAGCTTATTATTATTTTTTTTTCAAGTTGAATTTTTTGGAATTATTTTTTTAATTGTTTATGTTGGAGCAGTTATAGTGTTATTTTTATTTATGGTTATGATGTTAAAAATTAAATATATTAATACCTCACAAAAATTATTAGATTTTTTTCCTTTTGGAGGATTTGTAGCTTTAATTTTATTATTAGAAATTTTATTAGTAACTAAAAATATGTCATTACCTTTTTCTGATATTTTCTGGGAATTAACCCCTTTAAATAACGAAGACTTAGTAAATAAAATATTTACTTATCAAATTAATATTGAAAATTTAGGTAAAGCATTATATACTTCTTATATTTTTCCATTTTTAGAAGCAGGTTTTATTTTATTTATCTCAATGGTAGGTGCTATGGTAGTAACCTTAGATTCTGATACCGCAAATAAAACTATGGTTAAAAAGCAAGATCCTATAGATCAAGCATTAAAAATGAATAAAAATACAGTATTTTTTTCATTACAAAATATTACTAAAAATACTACTAAATTACAAGCTGATATTTATATTAAATTATGGAAACATGCAGCACAACAAAAAAAAATTAAATCTTAAAAAATATGCCGACTTTAAATCAATTAATTAAAAAATCACGTAAAAAAAAAAAGAGATCATTAAAAGTTCCTGCATTACAAAAATGCCCTCAAAAAAAAGGTGTATGTTTAAAAATTTTTATACGTACTCCAAAAAAACCTAATTCAGCTAAAAGAAAATTAGCAAAAATTCGTTTAACTAATAAAAAAGTTGTATCAGGTTATATTCCTGGAGAAGGACATAATTTACAAGAACACTCTGTAGTATTAATTCGCGGAGGTCGCGTAAAAGATGTTCCAGGATTAAAATATAAAATTATTAGAGGGGTTTATGATTTTGAAGGATTAAAAAACCGTAAACAGGCTCGTTCGAAATACGGAACTAAAAAAAAATAAATAATTTTTTTTTAATTATATATTATTTTGCTTAAAATTTATTTTTTTAAGAGGAAAGTCTGGTAAAAATTTAATTTAAATAAAATATTAATTTGTTAGAGTAATGTCTAAATTAAAAATTAATACTATTTTCTTAAAAATAATTTATATTTCAAAAAAATTAGTTCTATTTAAAAAATATAATTAATTTTTTTAGTAATAAAATAAGATATATTTTGATATAAAATATATTACAAAAGCCAGCTTATGTATAATTTTAAAAAATATTTATTTTAATTAAAAATATAAAATGAAATCTAATTTAGTAACTGTTATTATAAATAATATGCCTATAAAAGTGCCTAACACTTTTACAGTATTACAAGCTTGTGAGCAAGCATCTGTGGAAGTTCCACGTTTTTGTTACCACGAGAAGTTATCTGTTGCAGGAAATTGTAGAATGTGTTTAGTTGAAATAGTAAAATCACCTAAACCGGTAGTTTCATGTGCAATGCCTGTAATGGAAAATATGGAAATTTTTACAGATACACCTTTAGTTAAAAAAGCAAGGGAAGCAGTTATAGAGTTTTTATTAATAAATCACCCGTTAGATTGTCCTATTTGTGATCAAGGAGGTGAGTGTGATTTACAAGATCAAACTTTATCTTATGGTTCAGATAGAAGCCGTTTTTATGAAAATAAACGTGGTGTAGAAGATAAAGAATGTGGTCCAATTATAAAAACTATTATGACTAGATGTATCCATTGTACTAGATGTGTTCGTTTTTCTGCAGAAATTTCTGGAGAAGAAGAATTAGGAATTATTGGAAGAGGTAACCAAACTGAAATTGGTACCTATGTTCAAAAATTTATTAAATCTGAATTATCTGGAAATTTAGTTGATTTATGTCCTGTAGGAGCATTAACTTCTAAACCATATGCTTTTTTAAGCAGAAATTGGGAGTTAACAAAAAGAGATTCTATTGATTTTTTTGATGCAGTTTGTAGTAATATTAATGTACAAACTCGTCAATTAAGTTTACCTAAAAAAAAAGCAGTTAAAAAACAAAATTTTTATGCAAAAGATACTATTTTACGTATTTTACCGCGTAGAAATGATTTAATTAATGAGACTTGGATTTCTAATAAAACTCGTTATGCTTTTGACGGTATTTTACAAAATAGAATAGAAAATCCACAATTTTTTTATAATAATAATAAACAAAATTGTACTTGGGAAGAACTTTTATCTTATTTATATATTCTTTTAAATTTTAATGTTGCATCAAAATTTTATTTAAATAAGTATAAAAAAATAAATGGTTTAACAGGTAAATTATCTGATGCAAAATCTATTTATTATTTTTTTCAATTTTTAAATAATTTAGGATCAAATAATATCCAGTGTGAAGAAAAATTACTTTCTTTAAACGTAGATATTCCTTTATTTTATAAATTTAACAGTACAATTGCTGGGATTGAAGAAGGAGATGTTTTTTTATTAATTGGAGTTAATCCAAGATATGAAGCATCTATGGTTAATACTCGTTTACGTAAACAATTTTTACGAGAAGATATTAATATCGCTTTAATTGGAAATCCTGTTGATTTAACTTATCCTTATTTACATTTAGGATCTACTACTAAAACATTAATTGAAATTGCGGAAGGTAGACATCCATATTGTCAAAAATTAAGAAAAGCAAAAAATCCTATTATTATTTTTGGTACTGAATTTTTAAGACGTAAAGATAGCTTAGCATTAATGAATGTTGCACGTTCTTTAGGTAAATATAGTATAGTACATTTACAAAATTCAAACGGTTTTAATTTATTACATTCAAATGTGGGACAAATTAATTCTTGTGAAATTGGAGCGGTTCCTGGAACACGTTCAATGTTATATGTTAATAGTGTAAAAGAAAAAAAAAGTGATATTTTATATTTATTAGAAGAAACTAATATCAATCAAAATAAATGGGTTTCTTTTAACAAATCTAATTTACAAGAAACAAAAATAATTTTACAAAATTCACATAAAACTAATACTATAGCCAATGTGGATTTAGTACTACCAAGTACTACTATTTTTGAAAAAAGTAGTGTAGTAATGAATACAGAAGGACGTACCCAATCAACTTCACGTATTATTACTCCATATGGTACTGCTAAAAATATTACTAAAGTGTTTAAAGGATTATCTATTTTATTTAAATTTAATAATGTTAAAAATTTTTCAAAAGATCAATTTTATAAAGAAAATCCTAGTTTAAAAAAAACTAATATTATTCAAAATAATTTTGATTTTAAATTTTTAAATTATTATAATTTTGCAAATAAAATTTATTTATCTCCTTTTATTCCTTTAATTAATAATTTTTATATGACTGATGTTATAAGTAAAAATTCACAATTAATGTCAGAATGTTCTTTACTTTTAAATAAAAAAGTAAATTTTATTAAAAAATAAAACAAATTTTATGATTTATTTAATTACTCTTATATTATTTTTAACAACAATTTTACCCTTATTAATTTCAGTAGCATATTTTACTTTAATTGAAAGACAAATTTTATCTCATATTCAAAGAAGACAAGGACCTAATATAGTAGGTTTTTATGGTTTACTTCAACCTCTAGCTGATGGTATTAAATTATTATTAAAAGAAAGTATTTTACCTAGAAGTTCTAACTTAGTAATTTTTTTCTTTGCACCTATATTTACTTTTACATTAGCTTTAGCAGGTTGGACAGTAATGCCTTTTGGAGAAGGTTTAGTTTTATCGGATATTAATATAGGTATATTATATATTTTTGCAATCTCTTCATTAGGAGTACATTCAGTTATTATGGCTGGATGGGCAAGTAATTCTAAATATGCTTTTTTAGGAGCATTACGTTCTGCAGCTCAAATGATTTCATATGAAATTTCATTAGGAGTTACTATTTTATCAGTAATTTTATGTGCAAACTCACTAAATTTATCTGATATAGTAATAGGTCAAAATAATAATTGGTATTTTTTAGCATTATTTCCAATGTTTATTTTATTTTTTATATGTACTTTAGCTGAAACTAATAGACATCCTTTTGATTTACCTGAAGCTGAAGCTGAATTAGTATCTGGTTATAATGTAGAATATTCTGCAATGGGTTTTGCATTATTTTTTTTAGCTGAATATAGTAATATTATTTTAATGTGTATGTTAACCGCATTATTTTTTTTAGGAGGTTGGTACCCTTTATTTAATATGACTTTTATTCCAGGAATTATTTGGTTAGGACTAAAAACTTTAATTTTTATTTATATGTTTGTTATTGTTAGAGGTATTTTACCTCGTTATAGATACGATCAATTAATGAGATTAGGGTGGAAAGTATTTTTACCAATTTCATTAGGATTTTTCTTTGTTTTAGCAACTTTCTTAATTAGTATTAATGCAACTTAATAATTATTATAATGTTTAATATCGAAATAATTAACTATTTAGATTTAGGAGTAGGTTTATGTTGCCTAGGGATGGCAGGAATTTTAGTAAATAAACGTAGTATGCTTATTTCATTGATGTCAATTGAATTAATGCTTTATGGTTTAGATTTTTTTATTATAGTAGCATCAATTCGTTTAGATGATATTGGAGGGCAAATTTTAGCTTTATTTATTTTAACTTTAGCAGCAGCGGAATCAGCAGTTGCTTTAGCATTAATTATGGCTTATTATCGTATTTATGGTAATATTTTAATAGATTTAAACATTGATGAATTTAATTTAAAAAAGAAACTTAATTAAAAATGATTCAGCAACAAACTAGATTGAATTTAATGGACAATTCAGGAGCGAAATTAGTACAATGTATTAAAACTTTAGGAGGTTTTAATCGTAGTATATCACATAATGGTGATATTATTTTAATTAGTATTAAAAAACTTCGTTTAGTAAGAAAAGTTAAAACTGGAGAAGTATACTTTGCTATTGTTGCACGTACAAAAAAAGTGAATAATTATAAAGATGGAAGTAGTAGTAAATTTAATACTAATGTTGCAATTATTTTAAATAGTAAAAAAAAAGTTTTAGGTACACGTTTATTTGGATCTATTTCAAGAAAACTTCGTAGAAAAAAATTTTTAAAAATTTTAATAATGTGTGGAAAAAAAATATATTAAATAACAATGTTAGCTTCATTTAAAAATCGAATTCAAGACAATTATTATTATAATACACAATTAGAATTTTTAACAAAATTTAATATAATTAATAATTTAAGTCAAATTAAATTAAAAACTATAGTATTAAATTTTAGTTTTAAAGACATACTGTTTAATGAAAAAAAAGTTATTCCTTTTTTTTTAGCTTTAGAATTAATTACAGGACAAAAAGCATCTGTTTCAGTTGCAAAAAAACCTGTAATTGTTTTAAAAGTTAATAAAGGTACTTTAACAGGGTGTAAAGTTACTTTACACCGTAAAAAATTATATCAATTTTTAGATTATTTATTATTAGCTTTACCTAAATCTGAAAATTTTAAAGGCATTTTTTTGAGTAAAATAAAAAATAGTAATAAAAATACTTTTGTTATGAATTTACGTAATCTATTTATTTTCTATCAATTAGAAGCTGAAGTAGATTCAAGTGTTCAAATCTTACAAATGATATTTACTTTTAATAGTAAAAATAATGAAGAAAAAGCATTTTTATTAAGTTCTTTAAAATTTCCTATTTTATTAAATTAATATATTTTACATGGTTATTCTAGGTATTAAAATTCCATTAGATAAAAAAGTACGTATAGCTTTAACTACTTTATATGGTATAGGCTATAAAACTGCTTGTAAAATATGCGATAATTTAAATGTTTCTCCACATTGTAAAACTAAAGATTTATCAGAGAAACAAAAAGCTATGATCATAAACGTAATACGTACTCAATTTCAAATTGAAGAAAATTTACGAAAAGATATACAATCAAATATACAAAAATATGTAGATAGTGGGAGTATTCGTGGATTTAGACATAGACACGGACTTCCTGTAAGAGGACAACGTACCCATACAAATGGGCGTACTCAAAAAAAAAGAAAATTTAAATCTATTTCATCAGCATCTCAAAAAGATTAAATTTCTATATTTTATAATACTTTTTTAAACTTTATCAAATATAGAATAATATATATATATTTACAAAGATAAATGACCGAGTGGCTTAAGGTGCCAGTCTTGAAAACTGGTGTATTTAATCAATACCGTGGGTTCGAATCCCACTTTATCTGTTTTAAACAAAAAATTAAAATATGAGTTATTTAAATATAATATTTTTATCTTTAATAGGATCGTTAAATACTTTATTATTTGGGCGCTTCATAGGTGTAAGAGGAAGTGCAATTGTTACCATTTCTTGTATTGGATTAACAATGCTTTTATCTTATTTTAGTTTATATGAAGTTGCATTTGCCGGAAGCCCGTGTTATATTACTTTATTTACATGGTTTGATTCTGAAATGTTTAATTTATCTTGGGGATTTTTATTTGATACTTTAACTTGTGTTATGTTAGTAGTAGTAACTACAGTATCTTTTTTTGTACATATATATTCAACTGAATATATGAGTGCAGATCCTCATATTCAACGTTTTATGGCTTATTTATCACTTTTTACTTTTTTTATGATTATTTTAGTAACTGGTGATAATTTTTTACAAATGTTTTTAGGTTGGGAAGGTGTAGGATTATGTTCATACTTATTAATTAATTTTTGGTATGGGCGTTTACAAGCAAATAAAGCAGCATTAAAAGCAATGATTGTTAATAGAATAGGAGATTTTGGATTAGCTTTAGGAGTATTTGCTATTTTTTTAGTATTCCAAAGTGTTGAATATTCTGTTGTTTTTGCTTTAGCTCCTTATTTTTATAATGATTTAATTATTTTTTTTAATTATGAGTTTGATGCTTTAACTTTAATTTGTTTATTCCTATTTGTAGGTGCTGTTGGAAAATCAGCACAAATTGGTTTACATACTTGGTTACCAGATGCAATGGAAGGACCTACACCCGTATCAGCATTAATTCATGCGGCAACAATGGTTACCGCAGGAGTATTTTTAATTGCTCGCTGTTCTCCAATTTTTGAGTACGCACCCTTTGCTTTATTAGTTGTTACTATTATGGGAGCAATGACTGCTTTTTTAGCAGCAACTACAGGATTATTACAAAATGATTTAAAAAGAGTAATTGCTTATTCTACTTGTAGTCAATTAGGTTATATGGTATTTGCTTGTGGATTATCTAGTTATTCTGTAGGAGTTTTTCATTTAGCAAACCATGCTTTTTTTAAAGCATTACTTTTTTTAAGTGCTGGTGCAGTAATTCATGGAATGTCAGATGAGCAAGATATGCGTAAGATGGGAGGTTTATTAAAAATTTTACCTTTTACTTATGGTATGATAATGATAGGATCTTTAGCTTTAATGGGATTTCCTTTTTTAGCAGGATTTTATTCAAAAGATGTTATTTTAGAAGTAGCGTATGGAAGTTATTCTATTAAAGGACATTTTGCTTACTGGTTAGGAGCAATTTCTGCCTTTTTTACAGCATTTTATTCTATAAGATTAGTTGCTTTAACTTTTTTACGTGAAACTAATGCATATAAACAAGCAATGCTACATGCTCACGAGGCCCCATTTAGAATGGCCTTACCTTTATTTTGCTTAGCTTTTGGTAGTATATTTATTGGGTATGTTACTAGAGATATGATGATTGGACCCGGAACAGATTTTTGGGGAAATGCATTATTTACTTTACCTGATCAATTATATTTATTAGAAGGAGAATGGATTAATTCTTTTGCAAAATTATTACCTTTAATATTAAGTTTATCTGGAGGAAGTTTAGCTTTTTTTTTATATAACTTTAAATATGATTTTTTAGTAAATATTAAAAAAAGTTCTTTTGGATCAAAATTATATACTTTTTTAAATAGAAAATGGTTATTTGATAAAGTATATAATGAATTAATTTGTCAAAATATTTTACATATAGGATATAAACATACTTATCAAAATATGGATCGAGGAATAATTGAATTATTAGGTCCGAATGGAATTTCATTAAATTTATACAATAAAAGTTTTATGATTAGTAAAATTCAAACAGGGTTTGTTTTTCATTATTTATTTATTGTTTTATTTAGTATTATTCTTATTTTAAGTTTTTTTATTTCATGGAAATTCTTTTTAATATATTGTGATTTAAGATTAATTTTATTATTAATATTAACTGTTATTTTTTTAGTATTAAAATAGAGAATATATACTAAAAATATTTCATTAGGATTGATGACTGAGAGGCTTAAAGTGTTAGTTTGCTAAATTAATATATCTATATGGTATCGCGGGTTCGAATCCCGCTCAATCCGTAAATATATTAATTAATATTTTATAGGAGAATAGTTCAATTGGTAGAATAGTGGTCTCCAAAGCCATCGGTTAAGGGTTCAAGTCCCTTTTCTCCTGAAAAAGTGGGGTAGTTCAGTTGGTTAGAATGGTGGAATCATAATCCATAGGTCGAGAGTTCGAGTCTCTCTCCCACTAATATAATTTAGATTAAATAAAAATGATGCAAATTTCTAAATATAAATCAATAAAAAAATTAATAAAAGGTTTTAATGAAACAGGAGGACGAAATCATTCTGGAAAAATTACAGTTTACCAAAGAGGTGGTGGACATAAAAAATTATATCGTTTAATTGATTTTAAACGAAATGAAAAAAATGGAATAGTATTAGGTTTTGAATATGATCCCAATAGAAAAAGTTTTTTAGCTAAAGTATATAATATAAATAAAAATAATTATTATTATATTTTAGCTCCTGCAGGATTAAAATTATTAGATAAAGTTTTTTCTAGAAAAAAAAATGATAATATAGTATTTAATCCAGGAAATACTTATTTAATTAAAAATATTCCTGTAGGTACTTTAATTCATAATATTGAATTAGTACCTAATAAAGGAGGACAGTTAATTCGAAGTGCGGGTACTTTTGCAAAAATTTTATATTCAAATAAAAAAAATTTTGTTACTGTTAGATTAGCTTCAGGAGAACATAGATTAATCCCCTTAAATTGTAAAGCAACTATAGGGACTTTATCTAATGAAAATTGGCGTTATGTTAATTTAAAAAAAGCAGGACGTTCAAGATGGTTAAATAAAAGACCTACTGTTAGGGGGGTTGCTATGAATCCAGTTGATCACCCACATGGTGGGGGTGAAGGTAAAACTTCTGGAGGACGTCCATCAGTAACTCCGTGGGGATTAATTACTAAAGGGCCTAAAACTCGTTCAAAAAAAAAAAATAATTTTTTTATTGTTAAATCACGTCATAGTAAAAGAAAAAATTAAATGTCAAGATCAATTTGGAAACCTTTATATATTAATACTGAATTACAAAATTTTACAAAAAATTCAAAAAATAAAAATAAAAGTCTGAAAACATTTGCGCGTAATGTACAAATTACTTTAGATATGGTTGGATATACTTTTATGATACATACCGGAAATAGTTTTAGAAAATTAACTATTAAATCCAATATGATAGGACATAAATTAGGTGAATTTGCTCCAACCCGAAAAAAACCTATATTTAAAAAGAAAAAAAAATAAAAACTAAATGGGACAACAATTAAATCCAGTAGGTATTAGAGTTGGTTTACATCGTAAATGGAAATATGATTGGTTTTTAGACCAAAAATATTATACAAATTTTTTATTATTAAATTTTGAAATAAATAAATATTTAATTGGAATTTTAAGAAATAATAAAGTAACTTCTTTTTTAATTAATTGCTATGTTTCTAAAATTTCATTAGAAAAATTATATATTTGTGTATTTTTTTATAGATTACGTCGCGTAACCTCAATTAAAGTAAAAAAAAGAAAAGGAGGGCATATTAATTATAAACAATTACAACAAAAAAGTATTATCGATTTAGATAAATTTTATTATACTAAACATCAAAAATCAAAAAATGTACGTTTAATGAATATTTTAAATAAGAAATCATTGAAAAGAAAACCTATTTTTGATTTATTAACTGCTTATAAATTAGGAAATATTATTAGTGAAGATCTTCCAGTAAATCATAAAATAAATCAGGATGTTTTAAAAACTAAAATTAAAAAAATTAAAGTTAAAAAACAATCTGCATTTATTTTAAAAAATAACAGTTATAAAAGTTTTAGTACAATAAAAAAATCATTATCTGAATTAACTAATTCAAAAATTCATTTAATAATGATAAATACTTTAAGTTTTATTAAATTTTATGAATATTTACATGAATATTCAAATTTATATAAACAAAATAGACAAGCTGAGTATGAAAGAACTAATTTAACTACTCAAATGATTTCTTTTTATAGATATGATGTTAAATTAATTAATGACGCTATTAATATTATTTATATTACTTTAATATTAAAACAACCATTATTTTTAGCACAATTTATAGGATATCAATTAAAAAAAACACCAAGAAATTATCGTTTTGGTAAAATCATTCAATTTTTAAGTCAAACTATTACATCTGTTGTAAAAAATAGAAAAGAAATTTTAGGATGTAGAGTTCAATTTAAAGGTCGTATTGGTGGTCGTAGAAGTCGCCGTGCCCGTAAATTACAATTTATTAGTGAAGGAATTATGCCTTTACATTCATATACTTCTAAAATTGAATATGGTGAATCTTGTGGTTTAACTAGATTTGGAACTGTAGGTATTAAAATTTGGCTTTGTTATGATAATACTTTTAATTATCATTTACAAAAAGATTTATTATTATATTTAAGTTATAGTAAAGAAGAAGAGGAAGATTAAATTTTTATGTTAAGACCGAAACAAACTAAATATAGAAAATACAGAAGAGGAAGATTAAAAAAAAATTTAGAATATAAAGCAAATAAATTAAAATTTGGAACTGTAGGGTTACAGGCAACTGAACGCGGATTTTTAACTGCAAATCAAATAGAGGCGGGAAGACGTACTATTACAGGACATATTAAAAGAGCAGGTAAAGTATTTATTCGTGCTTTTCCTGATCATCCAATTACTTCGAAACCTGCAGAGGTTCGTATGGGTAAAGGAAAGGGTTCTGTAGATTATTGGGTTTGTAAAGTTAAACCTGGTAAAATTTTATTTGAAGTAGCAGGTAAAAATCCTATTTTAATTAAACAGGCATTAAAACAAGTATCTTTAAAATTACCAATGTCTACTAAAATTTTATAATGGGCTTATAGTTTAATTGGTATAACATACCGCTCATAACGGTGATAATGTAGGTTCAAATCCTGCTAAGCCTATTAAAAACAAATTATATTAATAAAATGATTTCTAATAATTTAAATAATCAAATACAAAATAAAAACTTAATATTATTAAACGACATTAAACAAATGAGAAATTTAGAGTCTCATTGGCAAAATGGTTGTTTTTTATATAAAGAAGATACCAATAAAGTTATTATTAAATTAAATACAAAAAAAGCGAGTCAATTATTTTTAACTCGTGATTTATATAATAACAATTTTATTAATTATAATAATAATTTAAATAAATTATTATATACTGTACCTATTCATTTTTGGTGTGATAATATGGAAAATAATTTAAAATTTAAAAATCCATTAAATGATTTAATTAGCACCAAACATAATTTTCAAAATATTTTTTTAAAAAAGAAAAAGGTTTTATTTTTTCTTAAATTAAAAAATAGAAGTAAAATAGTATCTCAAAAAGTTATTAACAATATTTCACGTATAAGTGATGATAATATTTTAAAATACAATGTTTTAGCATTAAAATGTAATAAAAATTTATTTAAAATATTATTAAAAAATAATATTAAAAAACGTACTTTTAAAACTGAATTAATTTTAAAAGCGTTTAAATTGAATCTTTTTTTATTTTTATTAAAATGTAATTTTTCAAGAACAAGAAAGAAAAAAAAATTTAAATATTTTTATTTTTCAAAAAATAAATATTTTTATACTTTAGGTCAATCTGGTCTAAGATCAAGAGGATTAGATATAGCTAAACGACATTTTCAAGTATCTACTAAAAGAATTAATTATTTTAATAATGTAGAATTAGGTTTTCAATTAAATAATAAAAAATATTGGAATAAATCTTATAAAAATATTAATATAGGTTTTTTATCTAAAAATCAAATTTATAAAAATAATCGTTTATATAAAAAATATTTTAATAATTGGTTTTATATAAAAAAAAAATTATATTATAATATTTAAAATATATAAGGATTTATAAAGGGTGTATAGCTCAGTTGGTAGAGCAGCGGACTTTTAATCCGAAAGTCTTGGGTTCAAACCCCAATATACCCAATAAAAATATTTCATTAAATGCAAAAAAATTTAAAAAATAAAAAATTTAAAAAACAACAATTTTTTAAGATAAAACAAATTCTTCAATGTATGGTAAAAAAAGGTAAAAAACATACTGTAGAAAAAAATTTTGCAAACATGCTATTTTATATGGCGCAAAATAAAAAAGTATTTAAAAAAAAACCTTGGACAATTGTAAATAAAGGTTTTTATTATTTAACTCCTCAATTAGATATTAAAACTATTAAAATTAAAAGACGAGTTTTTTATAAATTAAAATTTATGACTTCTAAAAGACAAAGTCATTTAATTTATTTTTGGTTAATTAATAGTTTAAAAAAAAATAATTTAAATTTAGCTAAAAATTTAGCATTTGAATTAAATGAAGCTTCAATGAAAAGAGGAGAAGCATTTAATAAAAATGTAAATTTTTTTAAATTTTTAGAAAAAAATATATTTTTCTTTAAAAAAAAAATTAAAAAATAATATTTTTATTTTTAAAAATCTTCAGTAGCTCAGGTGGTAGAGCGGATGGCTGTTAACCATTAAGTCGTTGGTTCAAATCCAACCTGAAGAGTATATTATTAAAGCATTCTTAGCTCAATAGGATAGAGCAGTGGCCTTCTAAGCCAATGGTTATAGGTTCGACTCCTATAGAATGTAATATAATAATATATTATTATTATTATAGAGAAGAGGTGGCTGAGTGGTTAAAAGCGGTAGACTGTAAATCTATTGAACGTGGTTCTACGTCGGTTCGAATCCGACCTTCTTCATTTAAATGCTCGCTTGGCGGAATAGGTAGACGCAGTAGACTTAAAATCTATTAATTATCAGTTCGAGTCTGATAGCGAGTAATATAGTTTAGGTAGCTCAGGTGGTAGAGCAGAAGACTGAAAATCTTTGGGTCAGTGGTTCGAGTCCACTTCTAGACATTTTATTATTATAATGAATATTATTCAAATAAAAATCCAATTTAAAGCTTTTAATTACAAACTTTTAAATAAAATTATATATGATATTTTTCAAAAAGGGTTGAATTTAAATATGCAAATTACACAACCTGTAAAATTACCTACAAAAAAACATTTATTTACTGTTTTAAAATCTCCGCACGTAAATAAAAAAGCACGAAATCAATTTCAATTAATAATATATAAACGCTTATTAATTTTAAAATGTACTGAACATGATTTAAATAATTTAAAATTATTCATTGATTATATAAAACATGTTTCAAGTGGAATTCAAATAAAAATCCAATACATTAATAACTACCATTGGAATAAAACAAAAAATTAAATTGAAACAAAAGGATTCGAACCTTTGATGCTCAGTATCAAAAACTGATGCCTTACCACTTGGCTATGCTTCATATATAATAAATAAGTAATTTTTATTAATTTAATTAAAGGGTCTATAACTCAGGTGGTTAGAGTGTGTGCCTGATAAGCGCAAAGTCAGTAGTTCAAATCTACTTAGACCCATATTTACGGGTAATTAACTCAATTGGTAGAGTATCTTGTTTACACCGAGAAGGTTAATGGTTCAAGTCCATTATTACCCATACTACTTATTTATATTTATAAAAATTAAATATAAATTATTTTTTTTTAAATAAAAATGACTCAAGTACTTACTTTACAAGTTCTTTTAAATTTTAAACAATTTTTAAAAAAAATATTTCCTTCTACTTTAGGATATTTAGTTAACGGTGAATTACTTATAGTAGTTCCCACAAATAAAATTACAAAAGTTTTACGTTTTTTAAGAGATCATTCTCATAGTCAATTTAAAGCTTTATCAGATCTTTCAGGAGTAGATTATCCACATAAAAAAAATCGCTTTGAAGTAACTTATAATTTAATTAGTTATGTATATAATACTAGAATAAGTGTGCTTACTTATGTAGATGAAATTACTTCAGTATACTCAATTGTATCTTTATATAAAAATGCTAATTGGTTCGAACGTGAAGTTTGGGACATGTTTGGAGTATTTTTTTATAATAATAAAGATTTAAGACGTATTTTAACTGATTATGGATTTAAAGGACATCCTTTACGAAAAGATTTTCCTTTAACAGGTTATGTTGAAGTACGTTATGATGAACTTCAAAAACGAGTAATTACAGAAAAAGTTAGTTTTACTCAAGATTATAGAGATTTTTCTTTTAACGCAAATTGGTTAAATTAAAAAAAAAATTAAATTATGTTACACATTCAAAACAATTATACAGACAAAATTACAATTAACAATAACAATAATTCAGAATTAAATTCAAATATTGACAGCAGATGGTCAGATAATGCTTTATTAAGTATGGTTAGCGGACACCTTAATTATTATCCAAGCCCAGTAAATATCACTTATTTTTGGAGTTTTGGTTCATTAGCGGGGATGGCATTAGTTATTCAAATACTTTCCGGTGTTTTTTTAGCAATGCATTATACTCCCGAAGTTTCACTTGCATTTTTAAGTGTTGAACATATTATGAGAGATGTACCTGAAGGTTTTCTTTTAAGATATATTCATGCAAATGGTGCTTCTATGTTTTTTTTAATAGTATATCTTCATATGTTTAGAGGATTATACTACGGATCTTATGCTTATCCTAGAGCTCATTTATGGTTATCAGGATGTACTATTTTTGTACTAATGATGGCTACAGGTTTTATGGGGTATGTTTTACCTTGGGGACAAATGAGTCTTTGGGGTGCAACAGTAATTACTAATTTATTTTCAGCAATTCCTGTAGCAGGTCCTTATATAGTAGAATGGTTATGGGGAGGTTTCTCTGTAGATAACCCTACTTTAAATAGATTTTTTAGTTTACATTATTTAATGCCATTTTTAATTACTGGTATGGTATTAGCACATTTAGCTTTATTACATACCGATGGTTCAAATAATCCTTTAGGAGTAGATTCTAAAACAGATAAATTAAATTTCTATCCTTATTTTTATGTTAAAGATTTATTAGCCTTTTATTGGTTTATAGGTTTATTTTCTTTTTTTGTATTATATTATCCTAATAGTTTAGGACACCCAGATAATTACATTGAAGCAGATGCTTTAGTAACCCCAGCACATATTGTTCCTGAGTGGTATTTTTTACCATTTTATGCAATTTTACGTTCAATTCCTGATAAATTAGGGGGAGTTGTAGCTATGGGATTATCTTTAGTTTGTTTATTTTTAGTGGCTATTATTACCAATACAAAAGTAAGAAGTTGTAGATTCCGTTTCTTACAGCAAAAATTATTTTGGTTAATTTTTGTAGATTATTTAATATTAGGTTGGATTGGACAAAAAGAAGTTGAAACTCCTTATATTGAAGTTGGGCAAATTGCTACAATTTTTTATTTTTTTTATTTTTTAATATTAACTCCATTAGTTGAAGAAATTGAATCTTCTAGTTATTTTTTAGTAAAACCTACTAAAAATTAACTAAAATTTTTATTTCTTTTTTTTAATTAATATACAAAAAAATAATAATGCCTATTATATTTAATAATAATATTGATGGTTTTTTACATCAAATGTATGAAGTAATGTTATTAAATAAACAAAATAATAGTACTGAAGTAAATTTATGGTGGATTAATAGCTGGTTTTACACTTATAGCAGTTTAATTTTACTTACTTTTGTAATTACTATTATTTTTTTAATAGGGCTTTTTATACCCAAAACTCCTAGAGGTGTAAGTGTTTTAAATGTTTTAAGTGCTTTAAGCATTTTTTTATTTTTATATTTTTTACCTTTACCTCATTATAATGTAATTAAACATTTAGCTTGGTTTGATTATAATTTATATGTATACATATATATAATTTTAGGAGGGTTATTTACTGCAACTTTTTTAGCTATGAATAATGAAATTACTTTTTTAAAAGAAAATAAGCATATTGAATATCCTGTTTTAATTTTATTAGTTTTTTTATTTGGTGTGGTAGTGGTAGCTGCAGAAAATTTTATCGCGGTATTTTTAGCTTTAGAAGCTATTACTTTAATTTCAGCTGTTTTAATAGGTTTTCAACGTTCAAATAATTTAAGTACTTTAGCTGGAGTACGTTATATTTTATTTAGTGCAGTACCTGGAGGAGCTTTATTATTAGGTATAAGTGAAATTTATGCTTATACAGGAGCGTTTAATTTTTCAGATATTGAAAAATTATTAATTACTTTTAATGAACAAAGTATTCAGGGAGATTCTTTAATCGCTATCCAACAAGTATTATATAATACTTTAGATACAGTATTATTTTATAATTGGGATGTTCAATTTAATTCTTATGTTGAAGCATTAAATAATCAATCAGAAGTAACCTCTTTAATTCATGAAAGTTATGCTAATACTTTATTTACTTTAGCACAAAGTAATGCAGTATTAGAAGAAGTTTTAACTTATAATTTAGAAAACCCAACTAATATCAATGGAAGTAATAACGATGTTATTCTTTATGGTTTAGGAAGTTTTTTATTACAACAAACTAATGATTTTGATTTAAATATCAAAACAGGAAAATATTTTATATATGAATATATTTCAAATAATTCAGCAGAAAATTATTTTTCAACTCAATTAATGCATGATGAAGATTTTTTAAATGCTATTAATAAAGAAATGGGACCTCTTTACGGAACTATTCAGATAACTGAATTACCTGCAGGATTAGGTGATAGATATAGAGCAGCTTATCCTGAAATAGCTGCTAAAGGTGATGTTTTTATTTTTAGAAATATTAAAGCAAATCCTGCTTTAATCATAGCAGATTTTATGTCTACTACTGGTAGAGAAATTATGAGTATGTCTAAAGAATTAACTTCATTAATATATACTGATGAAAAATATTTTTTACAACAAAAAATTCATCCTTCAGTTTATAGTACTTTATTACAAGATAATTTAATGGAATCTAAATTTTATGTATGGTCTTTCTTTTATGAAGATTTTGTTATGGATGTTGTAAAACTACATAATAGAGATTTTGCTGCTGTAGGAGATTTTGTTATGGATACTTTAAAGGCTCGTCAAGCATCTATGGCTGAAAATATAGCGTATATTCAAAATAATTTTTTAAATGAAGATAAAACTTCTTTTGTTAACCCTGAAAAAGGTGATAATTCATGGTCAGAAAGTTTAAGTAATTTTTATTATAATAAATTACTTCAAAATCATGCTCTGGTAAGTGCTTTTATTGCGGTACATCAAGAAGATGATGAAGTTAAGGAATTTATTTTATATGATTTATTAAAATTATCTAATAATAATGACTTTGCTCGTTTTATGTTATTTGAAGTACATAATGAATTACGCGGTTATCGTATACCTAATATTTATACTGTACAAGATTATGTAAATCTTTTAGTTAGATATGTTTATCATTTAGATTCTATTTATGCTGAAAAATTTCATAATTATGTAAATGGTACTGTTGAAAATTTTCATACTGGAAATGTTGGAACTGAAGAAGAAACAGCTTTTTGTCTAGGAGCTCCTATTAAATTTAGTCCTCTTGAATGGATGGATAAAGATTATTGGAGATATAGACCACCAGTTGAATTTGAATTTAAAGCTATTTTACCTAAAACTATGCAAGAAACTGTAATTAAAAATAATTACAATAATTTTGTAGAGGCTGTTAAAAATGCAGATAATGTATTTAATGCAAATAAAACTTTAAATTTAATTTCTACTAATCATTTAAATAACAGTACTCCTACAATTATTACTATTTCAATTTTTTTAATTATATTTTATATTTTATTTAAATTAACTGCAGCCCCATTCCATGCATGGGCACCTTCTATTTATGAAGGAGCTCCTTTACCTGTTACTATTTTTTTATCTATTTTCTCTAAAATTACTTTAATTTTTTTATTAATAAAAATTTTAAATTTCTATTTTTATTTCTTATATTCTGATTGGAGTTCTCTTTTATTATTTTGTGGAATAGGTTCAATTTTAGTAGGTATTTATGGAGCTATTTCTGAAACTCGTATTAAACGTTTTTTCATATATAGTTCTATGGGTCACGTAGGATTTATGATTTTAGGTATTGCTGAAGGGGGTCTACATGGTGTTCTTTCAACTTTAACATATTTAATTATTTATACAATTACTGTTTTCATTGGATGGTTAATTTTATATACTTCAGAAAAAAATATTACTCATATTAATCAATTACGTGGATTATCTAAAACTAACCCTACATTAAGTTTTATTTTAGCTATTTCAATGTTATCTATGAGTGGTATTCCTCCATTAGCAGGATTTTTTGTAAAATTTGAAATTTTATATGCTTTAATTGAATCAGAATATTATAATATAGGACTTTTAGCATTATTTTTAACTGTATGTAGTTTTTTTTACTATTTACGTGTTATTAAAATTTTATATTTTGAACCTATTAAAAAATACGAATTAAGTTTTAAATTAAATAAAACACAAGCATTTATTTTAGCTATTTGTTTTTTATTTTTAATTAATTTTGTATTATATTTACAACAACCTATTTTTTACTTATTAAAAAATATTGTTATCCAAAGTTTATATTAATTATATAAACTTTTTTATTAATTATTTATTATTATGACTGGAACAACTACAGTAATCGGAGCAGGTTTAGCTACTATTGGTTTAGCTGGAGCAGGAGTTGGAATTGGTAATGTTTTTGGTTCATTATTAATCGCGGTATCAAGAAACCCACAAGAAAAAGATGAATTATTTAGATTATCTATCTTAGGGTTCGCATTAACTGAAGCTATTGCATTATTTGCATTAATGATGGCTTTCTTAATCTTATTTTCTTAAGTTTAAGGATATCAGTAATGAACATAGTAATATAAAGTATAATTATTACTAGATGCCTCAATTAGATGTTGAATTAATTTTTGAAAATGTATTTAGCTTCTATATTATATTTATATATTTATTAGGGCAACAAATTATTTTAAATATTCGTAAAAATGCGACTATCTTAAAATTAAGAAAATTTTTTATTGAATATTATAATTATCAAACTTTATATTTAATGCATGAAAAAAGATGCATTGCTTTATGGTATGAAGCTTGTTTTTTTTAAATTTATAAAAAATAATTTTTATTAAAAACTTTATTTAAAATAAAGAGGATGTAACTCAATTGGCAGAGTAGTAGCTTGTCACGCTATTAGTTGAGGGTTCGAGTCCCTTCATTCTCGTAAAAGTTCCTTTCGTCTAATGGTTAGGACACCACCTTTTCACGGTGTAAATATGGGTTCAAATCCCATAAGGAATATAATAACAATTAAATGATTGATATTAATTCTTTTAATTATAATAAAACACTTTTTTTTAAAAATGCTTATGAATTAAAAATTAGATTTTTTTATTGTTTATTTTCTTTATTTGTAACTATACTTTTTTGTTATATTTATAGCGATGCTATTATTTATTTATTTGTGAATCCTATTTTAATTAAAATGAGTTCACAAAGATTTATTTTTACAAGTTTAAAAGAAATATTTTTTATGTATTTAAAATTTTCTTTTATAATGGGAATACTTATAAGTATTCCAATATTTATTATCCAATTATTATTTTTTTTTATTAATGGATTGTATAAATACGAGGTTTTTTATATTTTAACATTTTTATTATTAAGCTGTTTTTTTATTTATTTTGGTTTTTATATAGGTTATAATATATTAATTCCAAATGCATGGTCTTTTTTTTTAGAATTTGAAAATTCTAATGATTTTTTTCCATTACATTTTGAAGCGAAGCTAAATAATTATATATTTTTTATATTAAACATATTAATAATTATAGTACTGTGTTTACAAATTCCTGCAATATTATTTTTGTTAATTTCTTTTAATTTTATACAAAACTTAAATTTTTTAAAAAAACGTAAATTAATTTATGTATTTTGTATTATTTTAGGAACATTTATATCATCTCCTGATATATTAAGTCAATTATTTTTAATAATAATTTTTTTAATTTTATATGAATTTTCAATTTTTATTTTAATTTTTTTTAAGAATTTTAAAAATTAATTTTTTTTAATCCAATGTAAAAAATCAATATTTAAATTTAATTTTTTCTTAAAAAAAATCCATTGGATAGTAAAAGTTGATTTATCTTTTGATATAATAATTGTTTTTTTATTTTTAGGGTGATTAAATTTTTTCATAAATATTTTTTTAGGCTAGATAACATAATGGTAATGTAAAAGGTTGCAAACCTTTAAATGGTGGTTCGATTCCACTTCTAGCTTTTATTTTAAGGGGATATAATTCAATTAGGTAGAATGGTTGCTTTGCATGTAATTTGTTATCGGTTCAAATCCGATTATCTCCAATTAATTTTTTTTTTATGAAAAGTTTATTACATAAAGATAAAAAAAGAAGAATATTATACAAAAATTATGAAGAAAAAAAATATATATTAAATTATTTTTATAATAATTTAAGATTAAAAAAGACTGTTAGAGAAAAATCATATTATAAATTAATATCTTTTCCTCGTAATAGTTCTCACACACGAGCACGTAATAGATGTGTTGTTACAAATCGTCCACGTGCAGTTTATAAGAAGTTTAAATTTTCAAGATTAGTATTTCGTAAATTAGCATTACAAGGAGATATTCCTGGTATTAGAAAAGCTACTTGGTAAAAATAAAATAACATGAACGATCAAATTAGTGATATGTTAACTAGAATCCGTAATGGACAGCGTGCTGGTTTATCTAAAATTTATTTATATAAGCCTACATCAAAAATTTGTTTAAAAATTTTAAATGTAATGTATAAAGAAGGTTATATTAGAGGTTATTCTGTAATAGAACAACATCCTTTATATATAGAAGTTTTTCTAAAATATGATAATTTTGGTAATCCTGTTATCAAACAAATTTCTCGTATATCTAAACCTAGCCGTAGAATTTATACAAATATTAAAATTTTATGGAATATGAAAGCTGGATTAGGTATTTTTATTTTAAGTACACCTAAAGGAATAATGACTCATTTAGATGCTAAAATTTTAAATACTGGTGGAGAAGTAATTTGTAGTTTATATTAATAGTTTTATTATGACTTTTATTAATATTCCTAAAAATATTAAAATTTCTGTATATAATAAACATATTAAAATAATTAGTCCTACAGGTGTTTATATTAAACAAAAATCAAATGATATTAAATTTTTAATTAAAGATCATAAATTATATTTAATTAAACAGGATAAAAAGGGACTTTTATTTTTAAGCTTACTTTTAAAATTACTTTTAAATTTATCACAAGGTTGTTATAAAGTATTAGTAATCGAAGGGGTTGGTTATAAAATGGCTGTTGAAGACGATAAATTAATTTTTAAAATTGGATATAGCCATGATGTTATTTATCCATTACCTGAAGATATTAATGTTTTTTTTAAAGCTCCAAATTATATAGTAGTTTATGGATATAATTTTGAAAAAGTTTCACAAATTTGTGCTGAAATTAGAGCTTTAAAACCGCCGGAACCTTATAAAGGTAAAGGTATCAGATATTTAAATGAAACTATTATTAAAAAAAAAGGTAAAACTGATTAGTAATAACTAATGTCTCATAAATATAATAATATTATAAATTTAACAGTAGATCAATTATTTAAAGCACGCCTACATTTAGGGCATCGTGTTAATAAATTAGATTTAAATATGCTAGTTTATATTTTAGGTACTAGACATAAAATTACCATTTTTAATTTACAACAAATATTAATTTGTTTAAGAATTGTTTTTAAAGCTATTAGTGAAATAGTTAAACAAAGAGGACATTTTTTTTTAGTAGGAACTAATCAAGATCTACCAATGATTGAAATTTTTTATTATTTTTTTTATAAATATTCAAATATAAATATTAATGAAAAAAATTTTCATATTACTGGATTTGCTGGATCAAAATGGGTTGGAGGTATTTTTTCTAATTGGCATGGAACTTTTAAATTTATAGATCATATTAAAAATTCTTCTCAATTAAAACAATCTTCAGTTCGTTATACTAAATATTTAAAAAATTTACAAGGTTTAAATCAAAATACTAAAAAAAAACCTATTCCAGATTTTGTTTTTTTATTTAATAATGATACTACTGCTTTAAAAGAAATTAATAATTTAAATATTCCTGTAATAGGTTTAGCTGATAGTAATACTAATCCAAAAAGCTTTTTATATAAATTACCTGGAAATGATGATGGATTAGAATCTATTCAATTTTTTTGTAATTTTATTGAAAGAGCTGTTATTGATGGAAAAAAACAAGATCAAGAACGTTTTTTTTTATTTTGTTTAAAAAAATTAAAAAAATATATTAAAAATGAAAAGTTTTTATAAACCTAGATATAAAATTTGTTTTCAATCAAAAAATAAAGTATATTTAAATAAAAATTCTAAATTTAGACGATATTATAATGTACGTGATCCTATTTTTATACGTAGATATTTAAATTATCGTCGAACTTTAGTTTTACGAAATATGAAATGGACCGTTGCTAGACGTTTTATGAACCCTGTATTAAGAAAAAAAACTTTTTCAAGATATCAATATGGTACTTTATTGTTAAATAAACAACAATTAAAACATTTTTACGGTTCATTAAAAGAAAAACAATTTAAAAAATTATTTCAATCTTCATTAATTAAAACTAAACAATATAAAGAAGAAGCTTTTTTAGGTGCTTTAGAACATCGTCTAGATATTTTACTATTTAGAATGCGAGTATTACCTACTATTTTTGCTTGTAAACAATATATATTACATCAAGGAATTTATGTAAACGAGCAATTAATTACACTTCCTCATTATCAAGTTAAAATTGGAGATATTGTTAGTATTAAACCTGAACATTGGAAATTATTTTATAATCGTGTTAAAAATAAAGCATCAATTCGTTACATTGGTCATGAATTAGTAAATTCTGGAGACCGTTTTAGAAAAAATGAACGCCATGATGTTGTAAATAGTTTAGTTAAAAAATATAAAAAAATTAATTTACGTTTATTACACGATTTAAATATTTTATTAAATAGTAATTTACATGTAAAGACTTTATTATATAGAAATATAATATATAATGAAAATCTTTCTAATAGTTTTAAAATTAAAATTTTAAAAACATTAAAATTTTTTCAAAAAAAATTTAAAACTATAATGAAAATTAAACCTCATTTAAGAATTTGGAATTCAAGATCTTATTTAACCGGTGAATTATTTTTAATAAATAATATTATTTTATTAAAATTTATTTATAAAACTTATTTAAATTTTATAAATACATTAATTAATAATCCAAATAATAATACTGTTTTTTTAGAAACACAAAAAGAACAATATTTAAATTCTTTAAAATCATTAGAAAAATATTTAACTTGGAGTTTTAGAGGTTATTTTTTAATTCCATTATTAGTTGAAAAAAGAATTTTAAAACAAGTTCGTAAAAAACATTTACAATTTCAAAGACGCAGACCTAATGTATGGTGGTTAGATAAAAACTTTAGTGTTGAAAAACAAAGACGCCATAGTTGGTGGTGGGAATCTACTCCACATTGGTATGTTCCTAATTACTTAGAAATTGATTATAGAACTTTACGTATTGGAGTAATAGCTAATCCAAGAATGAATGAAGTTTATTATCCTTTTAAAAGTTCATTTAACCAATTAATTAGTTTTTATACGGATAAAGGACATTAAAATTACTTTTTTTTACCGGGGTGTAGCGTAGTCGGTAGCGCGTCTGTTTTGGGAATAGAAGGTCGCATGTTCAAATCATGCCATCCCGATTTTTTTATTTTAATTTTTATAAAAATATTATAATATATTTCTTTTATATATATAAAGAATAATATATTTATTATAATATTTTTTTTATTAATGCAAGGTGGAGTTAATGGTAACTCATTGGGCTCATGATCCAAAAATGCTGGTTCAAATCCAGCCCTTGCCCTATAAAAGATATTTAATAGTTTTTATAATCGAATATTTTTATTTAATTATAAGAACATTTAAGAAAGTGAGTTTTATCCTGGCTCAGAATGAACGCTAATAGTATGCTTAACACATGCAAGTCGAACGTAAAAATAATTTTTTTATTTTTAAGTGGCGAACGGGTGAGTATAATATAAAAAATTACCTTTTAGTTCGGAATAATTACAACAAGTATATCTTATTTAATTATAAGATTTGTAAAAAATATTTTTTTTAAATATTTTGTAAAAATACCGAATAATATTATTTTTCCTAGGAAAGATAGAAAAGAAAACTTTTGCTAAAAGATATTTTTATATAGGATTAGGTTGTTGGTAAGGTAACAGCTTACCAAGCCTTTTATCCTTAGTTGGTTTGAGAGATCAACCAGCCACACTAGAACTGAGACACGGTCTAGACTTAAATAAGGCAGCAGTGAGGAATATTGGACAATGAGAGAAATCTTGATCCAGCAATACTAAAAGGGTGAGCGCAGAAGGATTTATTCTTTCTGGAAGGCTGTAAAATTGAGGTTGTAAAACTCTTTCGCTGAGGAGGAAAATGACAGTACTCAGAAAAGAAGTCCCGGCAAATTTTGTGCCAGCAGCCGCGGTAATACAAGAGGGACGAGTGTTATTCGGTCAAATTGGGCGTAAAGGGTTTGTAGGCAGAATAATGTATGTAAAAAGTTAAATGTCAAAACTTAATTTTGGAAAGGCTTTTTAAACTATTTTTTCTTGGATAATTTAGGGGATAGTAATATTTCTTCAGTAGGGATGGAATCTTTATATAGAAGAAAGAATACCAAGGGTGTAGACAACTATCTAGTTTTATATATCGACGCTGAAAAACTAAAGCATGAGGAGCAAATAGGATTAGATACCCTAGTAGTTCATGCCCTGACATATGAATGTTAAATATTGGAATTTTTTTTGGTATTAAAGCTAACGCGTTAAACATTCCGCCTGAGAAGTACGACCGCAAGGTTAAAACTCAAAGGAATTGGCGGGGGCTTGTTACAAGCGGTGGAGCATGTGGTTTAATTCGATGATCCGCGCAAAACCTTACCAATTTTGTACAGTAGGTGTTGCATGGCTGTTGTCAGCTCGTGTTGTGAAATGTATTGTGAGAACATTTAACGGGCAGAATCCCTAATTGTAATTGCTAAAAATATTATATATGATTATTTATAATTATATATTTATAAGTACTTTACAAATACAGTTTTAGGAGTTAATAGCTCCTAAACAGGAAGGCAGGGACCACTTCAAGTCGTCATGACCCTTATGAATTGGGCTACTCATGTGCTACAACGGCAATAACAATGGGAAGCAATAGTGTGAACTTGAGCAAATCCTTAAATATTGTCTTAGTACGAATTATAGGCTGCAATTCGCCTATATGAAGCAGGAATCGCTAGTAATCGTGAATCAGCATGTCACGGTGAATTTTTACCAGGCTTTGCACTCACCGCCCGTCACATTAGGGGAGTAAATATGGCCAGTCATATTTTTTATAATTAAAAAAACGCTTTAATTTATTAAATGTTAATTATTTAATTTTTTAGAAAATTTTTAAAGTAAAGATATTAAGGACATTTTTGTAACCGTAATGAAGTCGTAACAAGGTAATTGTAGAGGAATCTGTAATTGAATTAATAATTTAAATTAATATTATTAAGATTAATATACGTATATTTAAATTATACGTTTTAAATAACACTAATAAATACAAAAAATATTTTCACAAGAAAACATACAGAACTCTTTTAAAAGTGAAATAATTTTGGACTTTACATACTTAATAAGGATCTATTAGGGAACCAAAGTTTAATAATTTTATAAAATGAAAATTTTTTAAGGCATAAAGGGGATATCTAGATTTTTAAAAGAAGAAAGACGTAAAAATTACGAAAAGTTATAGGGAGTATAAGCTGTGATCTATAAATTTCTGATTAGGAAACTAACTTAATAGAAGTTTTAAATGACTTAATGAAGTGAAACATCTAAATAATTAAAGGAAATAGAAATCAACCGAGATTTTGTGAGTAGTGGCGAGCGAAAATGAAAATAGATTAAATTTTTATATGAAAAATATTAATAGAATAGATTAATAATCTAACTAGAAAAGGTTTAGCAGTCCTGTATATTAATAAAAAATATAAAAATGTAGAGTAAGGCGAGACATGTGTAATCTTGTTTGAATATAGGAGAACCACCTTCTAAATCTAAATACTTTTAAAAAATCGATAGTGTACAAGTACCGTGAGGGAAAGATGAAAAGAACCTAAAGGTGTGTCAAAAGAACTTGAAACTTTATGCTAACATACAATTGGAGCTATTATTTTTATAATAGTAACAGTGTACCTTTTGTATAATGGGCCAGCAAGTTAATTATAAAAGCAAGCTTAATTTGTAAAAAGTAGGCGTAGCTAACGCGAGTTTTAAAATGCGATATATAGTTTTTATAATTAGACCCGAAACCAGGTGATCTAGCTATGAACAGGTTGAAGATTATTTTAAAAAATATTGGAAGACCGAACTCGTGTATGTGGAAAGATACTGAGATGATTTGTGGCTAGGAGTGAAAGGCTAATCAAACTTGGATATAGCTGGTTTTCCGCGAAATCTATTTAAGTAGAGTATTATATGATTAACTTCTGGGGTAGAGCACTCAATAGGTGCGGGGGATTTCACGTCTTACCAAATCTAAGGAAACTCCGAATACAGAAGTATTAAAATATAATAAACAGACATTAGGTGATAAGATCTTGTGTCAAGAGGGAAACAGCCCAGATTATTTATTAAGGCCTTTAAATTTTTTTTTAGTGAGAAAAGAAGTGAAAAAATATTGACAATTAAAAAGTAGGCTTGGAAGCAGCCACCTTTGAAAGAAGGCGTAATAGCCAATTAGTTTAGTTTTTTTGCGCTGAAAATTTATAGAGACTTAAAAAAAATGCCGAAATAATAAATATAATATAAATATTATATGGTAGTGGAACATTCTGTACTATTTTATGAGAATTTTTGAAAAAAAATTTATAATATCAGAAGAGAAAATGCTGGCATGAGTAACGATAAATTATGTAAATAAACATATATCACCATAAATCTACGGTTTTTTAAGATAGGATAAACCGCTTACAAGTAAGACGGCCTCTAAGAAAAAGCGAAAGCCTTTTTCGATGAGAAATAATTACAATTTAAATTTTAGACAAAATTATATTTATTTTAAATAATTATATTAATTTTTATATAAAGTAGATAAATTTTCAAGAAAATAAAATTTATATATTTATTTACCGTACTCAAACTGACACAAGTAGATAGGTTGAGCAAACTAAGGTGCTTGAGAGAATTGTATTGAAGGAACTCGGCAAATTGACTCTGTAACTTCGGGATAAGGAGGATTTTAATATTATTTATTTTACGTTTATAATATTTAATATTAAAATGACAGGAAATAGGGAGTAGCGACTGTTTAATAAAAACACAGGGCTCTGCTAAATCGTAAGATGATGTATAGGGCCTGACGTCTGCCCGGTGCTGTAAAGTGAAAAGAATATGTGCAAGCATTGAATTGAAGCCTCAGTAAACGGCGGCTGTAACTCTGACGGTCCTAAGGTAGCGAAATTCTTTGTCGGGTAAGTTCCGACGTGCATGAATGGCGTAACGACTTCTCCGCTGTCTCCAATACAAACTCAGTGAAATTGAATTGTCTGTGAAGATGCAGACATCCTATAGCTAGACGGAAAGCCCCTGTGCACCTTTACTACATCTTTGTATTGCTATTAGGAAAAGTATGTGTAGGATAGGTGTTAACTTATAATATTATTATTTAATTATAATAATTAGGTATCCTTGAAATAGCACCCTTATTTTTTTTAATAACTAATTTTGAATAAAAAGACAGTGCATCGTTGGTAGTTTGACTGGGGCGGTCTTCTTCTAAAGAGTAACGAAGAAGTACAAAGGTATACTCAAACTGAAAAATATATCAGTTGTAGAGCGTAATGGTATAAGTATGCCTGACTGTAAGACAGACATGTCAAGCAGAAACGAAAGTTGGTCATAGTGATCCGGTAATTTTGTGTGGAAAAGTTATCGCTCAACGGATAAAAGGTACGCCAGGGATAACAGGCTTATAATTCCTAAGAGCCCTTATCGATGGAATTGTTTGGCACCTCGGTGTCGGCTCATCACATCCTGGAGCTGTAGAAGGTTCCAAGGGTTCGGCTGTTCGCCGATTAAAGTGGTACGTGAGTTGGGTTTAGAACGTCGTGAGACAGTTCGGCTCCTATC
>Ga0213833_1000455_pt1 | contig 42487 bp, 32 predicted proteins | sample SWATP21_FD_160575 | JGI IMG/M metagenome (GOLD analysis project Ga0213833, IMG submission 160575) | Coastal seawater microbial communities from Marineland, Florida, United States - SWA TP2 #1 | ecosystem: Environmental > Aquatic > Marine > Coastal | place: USA: Florida | collected 2016-08-14 | reverse complement strand
ATGGCCGGCAGCTCAGAACTGGAAGTAGATGAACTCCACGGGCTCGTGCACGCCGAACACCAGGATGCCCACCACACACGCCGTCACGAACAGAGCCCCCACCGGCATCGGCCCCCGCCGCATCACCAGCAGGTCGCCCGAGAAGTGCTGCACCAGCTGCACCAGCCACAGTGGGGTCCACAGCAAGGTGAGCCGGAAGGCCGTCTCCACGGACGCACCCGAGGGCTGGAGCGATGCGTGGGTCAGGAAGTCCGCCAGGTGGTCCATCGACACCACTCGGAACAGCACCCAGCCCCCCACGGTCACGCAGAACATGAGCGCCCACTGGCCCAGCGCGACGGTGGGGCGGTCGGGGAGGCGGGCGGTCCACGGACGCAGGGCACGGGCCACCACCAGCATGAGCCCGTGGTAGGCCCCCCACAGCACGAAGTTCCAGCGGGCGCCGTGCCACAGTCCGCCCAAGAGCATGGTGAGCACGAGGTTTCGGTAGGTGAGCCAGGTGCCGTGCCGGTTGCCGCCGAGCGAGATGTACAGGTAGTCGCGCAGCCAGGTGGACAGCGAGATGTGCCACCGCCGCCAGAAGTCCGACGGACCGCGGGCCAGGTACGGCAGGCGGAAGTTGACCATGAGGTCGAAGCCCAGCCACCGGGCCAGGCCGCGCGCGATGTCGGAGTAGCCGGAGAAGTCGCCGTAGATCTGGAGGGTGAAGGCCAGGGCGCCCAGCCAGAGGTCGAGGCCGGGGTGGGCCGCGGGGTGGTCGAAGATGGGATTGGCGATGGCTGCGGCGTTGTCGGCGAGCACCACCTTCTTGAACAGGCCCCAGCACACCAGCACCAGGCCGTGTTCCAGGGCGTCGGGGGTGATGCGACGGGCGCGGGCGACCTGCGGCAGGAAGTGGCGGGCGCGCTCGATGGGTCCGGCGACGAGCTGGGGGAAGAAGCCCACGAACACGGCGAAGTCGAGCAGGCTGCGGGTGGGCTCGAGGCGCCGCCGGTAGATGTCGAGGGTGTAGGAGAGGGTCTGGAAGGTGTAGAAGCTGATGCCGACCGGAAGCACGATGTCGAGGGTGAAGGCGTCGACCTGCCAGCCGAGGGTGCCCATGGCGGTGGCGAAGGAGTCGGCGAAGAAGCCGGCGTACTTGAAGAAGCCCAGGATGCCCAGGTTCACGGCCAGGGAGGCACCCACGAGCCGTCGCCGCAGCGCTCTGTCATCGGTCCGGGACAGGCGCTGGCCGATGGTGAAGTCGACGACGGTGGAGACGGCCAGCAGCGACACGAACCGCCAGTCCCACCATGCGTAGAACACGACGGAAGCAGCCAGCAGCAGGGTGTTCTGGGTGCGAACGCTCCGCCGGGCCAGCAGGTAGAGCGTGTACACCACCGCGAAGAACGCGATGAACTCGGCGGAGTTGAACAGCACCCGGCGAGCCTACAGCCGGGCGGGTGCCATGGCGGTCATGGACCAGGTCCAGCGGGTGGTGTCGAACGGGGGAAGGTCGTGGCCCAGCAGCTGCGCGAGCACCTGGAGCAGCTCGAAGAAGCTGATGGCGGTGCCGCCGTACATCAGCGGGCCGTCGGGGCCGTCGACCTCGAAGACCGGGGAGGGCGGGTACCCGGTGGAGGTGGGCCAGGCGATGGCGAGGATGCGGTCGCCGTGGAGGATGTGGTCGAGGTTCAGCGGGAACACCCGGGCCACTTCGCCGGGGTCGGGCACCAGGGGGGCGTGGTCGATTCGGGCGACGGTGGGCACCAGCCGAAAGTCGGAGGTGAACAGGGGGATGGCGCTCAGAGGGCCCAGTACCTGTGCGTTCTCGATGCCCAGTTCCTCGCGGGCTTCGCGCAGAGCGGTGGCGGTGAGGTCGGGGTCGGTGGGCTCGGGCTTGCCGCCGGGGAAGACCACCTCGCCGGCGTGGTCGCGGAGATGGGCCGTGCGCTGGGTGGCGATGCAGGTGATGGTGTCGTCCGACCACCGCAGGGGTAGCAAGATGCCGGCCTTGCGGTGGTTCCGACGCCCCGGAAGTGCGGGGATGTCCATCAGGTCGCGCCGGTTGAGTGCCGTGGCGAGGAGCGCAGGGGAGGGAAGGCTCATCGCCGCCTCCGCTGACCCCGATGTCGGCCGCGTCGGCGGGGGCGCTGCGGGCGGGGCAGGAAGCGGCCGTCGTCGTCGCGGGGGAAGCCGAGTGCTTCGATGACTGCGTGCAGCTCGGTGCGGGTGCAGCCAAACCACGACGGCATCGCGGCCGGGACCTCGTAGGGGCCTTCGCGGGTGGCGCGGCGCACGAGCATCAGGAGGCGCTCGTATTGGTCGGCGCGGAGGGCTCGGGGACCACACGGGACGTACCCCAGCACCTCGAGGAACGCGCGCGAGCCCTGGACCGGCACGCTCACCACACCCGACGGCGGCAGCTCGGGGATGCGCTTCTGCCGCTTGAAGGCGCACCACAGCACCGCTTTGGCCACCATGGCGTCGGGCTTGATGAGGCGGTCGACGTACACGAGCGCAGTGCCGATGCGGACATCCATGCGCGCGAGGTTCTTGCGGTCGAGGGGCGACAGCGCGTTCACCTCGCGGGGCACCCGCTTGCGGCGCACCAGGCCCAGGTTCATCTGCAGAGCGTAGCGGAGGGCGCGGGCCGCCGGCTTCATGTGACAGGCGTCGACCCGGTCGAGCGGAGACATGAGCTCGGCCACCCAGCGGCGCACCCAGCCCTGCACCTTCTCGTGGATGCGCTTGCGGCCGTGGCTGTCGACCAGCTCGAGCTGCAGCACGGAGACGTCGGGGAGGAGGAGCTCCGAGCTGCCCACCACGCGTGCGATGGGCTGGCCTTCCCAGAGGATCTGTCCCGTGGCATCGACGGTGAAGGCGTCGTCGGGGGCTTCGACGAGGCGGTCGAGGCGCTCGGCGACGATGGGCTTGAGCGCACCCCGTGCAGCCCGGGTGGCGGCGGCGTCGTCGCGGGTGGAGGAGCCCGCGGACACTTCGAAGGAAAAGCCCCGCAGCGCGCCGAGGTGGTGCCCGGCGACCTCGACCTCGCCCGTTTCGTCGACTTCGGCCGTGAGTGTGCCGTGGGTGGCGCGGGCCTCGACCAGGGCGGCGGTGCGGTGGTCGACGAAGCGCCGGGTGAGCTCGGCGTGCAGTGCGTCGGACAGGCGGTCTTCGACGGCGCGGGTGCGGGCCTGCCAGCCGTCGGCGTCGGGGATCCAGGCGTCGCGCTGGGTGATGTAGGTCCAGGTGCGGATGTGGGCGATCCGCGCCATGAGGGTCTCGATGTCGCCGTCCATGCGGTCGAGGCGCTCGACGGACTCGGCCATCCAGGTCTCGGAGAGCGCACGGCGCTTGCTGGACAGCTGGAGGAACACCTGGGCCAACAGGTTCACATGGGCCTCGAGCAGGGTGTTCCGGAAGTCGGGCACCCGGCAGACCTCCCACAACAGCGCCACTTGCTCGGGGGTGTCGGCCTTGCTGCGGATGTCGGGGCGTCGGGCCAGGCGGGTGAGGGTCTCGAGGTCGTGGGAGGGCTCGGCGGGGCGCAGCATCCGGTGGAACGGTGGGCGCTCGAGGGCTTGCTGGAGGCTGTGGATGGACGTGAGGTCGAGGTCGGCGTTGCGCCACTCGATGCGCTGGACGGGGTCGAAGCGGTGGCGGGTGATGTCGTCGACGACGAGAGGGTCGAGCTCGGGGAGGTCGTCGAGGGTGCCGAAGGTGCCGTCGCGGGTGTGGCGGCCGGCGCGACCGGCGATCTGGGCCAGCTCGGCCGATGTGAGGTCGCGGAGGGTGCGGCCATCGAACTTGCGGGTGGCGCCGAAGGCCACGTGGTCGATGTCCATGTTGAGGCCCATGCCGATGGCATCGGTGCCCACGATGTACTGGACTTCGCCGCTCTGGTACATCGCCACCTGGGCGTTGCGTGCGCGGGGTGACAGCGCGCCCATCACCACGGCTGTGCCCCCTCGGCGGGCCCGGATGCGCTCGGCCAGCTCGTAGACCTTTGCGGCACTGAACGCGACCACGGCGGACCGGGGGGGCAGCTTGGTGAGGGAGCACGACCCGGTGTGGGACAGGCGGGACATGCGGTCGAAGCGCTCGATGGTGGCGGTGGGCACCAGCGCTTCGACGACCGGCACCATGGTGTCGGAGCCCATGAACCAGGTCTCGCGCAGGCCGCGGGCGTGGAGCAGGCGGTCGGTGAAGACATGGCCCCGCTCGGGGTGCGTGGCGAGCTGGATCTCGTCGATGCCCACGAACGCGGCGTCGCGGCGTGCGGGCATGCTCTCGGTGGTGCAGATGAAGAACCGCGCCTTGGGGGGCAGGATGCGCTCTTCGCCGGTGAGCAGCGCCACCTTGGCATTGCCCACCTCGCCCCGCACGCGGTCGTACACCTCGCGGGCGAGCAGGCGCAGCGGCAGACCCATGATGCCCGAGCCATGGCCAATCATGCGTCGGATGGCGCGGTAGGTCTTGCCGGTGTTGGTGGGGCCCAGAGCAGCCGTGATGGTCGCTGGGCGGTCGAGGTCGCGGAGGGCCATGGGCGCACCCTATTGGACCGGTCGGGGGCCAGTCGAGCCGGGAACCTGTCAAGCGCGCGTGGACGGGCGCCGCAATCGGGTGACGATGGTGCGTGTCATCGGGCTTCGAGTGGATCGACGGTCCTTGGGTTGATAACGTTCGTTACGCACTTCAGGAGCCCCACATGCTGTCCTCTCGGTTCTGGTCGTTGCTGGCGCTCACCGCACTGGTCGGGTGTGCCTCGGGCAAGGTGGGCACCATCGCCGCTCCGTCGGATGACTCGGGCGCTGCACAGTCCGGCTCGGATGACGGTGGAGACGATGGGGGCACCGACGTCTCCAGTGGGTCTGGCACCGATGGTGGTGGGGGCGACGATGGGGGCGACGAGGGTGGGGACGACGGCGGCGATGAAGGGGGCGACGACGGCGGCGATGCGGGGGGAGACGACGGTGGCTCCGAGTCCGACCCCCTCGACACCCGTCCGGCGGGAGATGTGGACTACGCCGCGTCCACCGAGTCGGTCGACATCGACAGCGACTGCGAGATGGACGTCACGGTGCTGACGCCGGACGCACCCCCGGTGGGCGTGGTGGTGGTGTCGCATGGCTTCATCCGCTCGGGCGACAAGGTGCTCGGGTGGGCTGAACACTACGCCAGCTGGGGCTTTCTGGTGGTGGTCCCCGAGCTGTGCCACCTGTCGGCCCGCGACACCGACCACGAAGCCAACGGACAGGAGCTCGCCCGCCTGGTCGACATCCTCGACCTCGGAGACGCCGCGTTCGTGGGCCATTCCGCCGGCGGACTGGCGAGCGCGCTGGCCGTGTCCCTCGATGCCGGCTCATTGGGTGGAGTGGGCCTCGACCCGGTGGATGCATCCAACCTCGGCGCCACCGCCCCGGCAGGCGCACCGTTCTACGGCCTGTTCGGCGAGCCTTCGCGCTGCAACTCCGACAACAACGGCGTGATGATGGTCACAGCCGAGGCTCTGGCGGTCTCCGAGGCCGGTCACTGCGACTTCGAGAGCCCCAAGGACTCGGTCTGCGACCTGGCCTGTCGCGAGGACAACCCCACCTTCTCCGACGACGACCTCCAGGTCACCATCCGCGCACTGAGCACCGCCGCGCTGTTCGGGCTGGTGGGCGACACCACCACGGCCGACGCCTGGTGGTCGCCCGGCGGGACGTTCTACGATGCGCTCGCCGCCGATGGGGCCATTTCCGGGATCTAGCGGTCCAGGACGCGGGCCACGGCCGCCACGATGGGCTCGGGCGGGCAGTCGTAGAGGTCGGCGCCGCTGAAGGGGTTGAGCTCGAGGAGCTTGAGGCCGTCGGGGGTCTCGACGATGTCGATGATGTAGAGGGGGTCGGGAGGCGTCAGGCGTCGGGCCACTTCTGCCGCGAGGTCCCACGCGGGGCCCTGATGGACCGGACCGCCGGGCTGCCGACGCTCGGGGTGGTAGGCACTGCCCGCGACGATGGTGCGGTCGCACGCCACGAACCGCCACTCGTGTCCGAGCATCTGCACCGGGGCGACGATGATGGGGAGGTGGAGGTCGTCGTAGTAGTAGCCGTGGTCGAGGTGGGCGGGCGTGATGCGGTGGGTGGCGATGACCCGGCCCGAGAACGGCTTGAGCGGGCTGTCGGGCCGCACAAACACCTGGTCGGCTGTGGCGGGCGGGGTGTCGACCAGCTGTGCGACGGTGGTGAGGGTCCAGTGGGGATGCACCAGCCAGCGGGCGGCAGCGGGGTACCAGGCCTGGCACCGAAAGGCGGGGGTGTTGCACCAGGCACCGGGGCTGAACGGGCCGTCTTGGGCGAGCCGGTCGGCGTCTTGCAGGCTGCCTCGAAACAGGGTGGGGGCGGGCAGCTCCCGGAACGCGCCGTTGTGCCAGCGGGCATCTTCCCACCGGGTGACCCCATGGCCGGCAGCCCGTGCTGCGTGGGCGAAGCGGTTGCCGGAGGTGAACAGGTCGGAGTCGAGCAACCAGTGCACGCTGGCTCCGCGAGAGGGGGGGAGGGATGGCCGGGACCCGGAACCATAGAATAGGGCTCCGGCTCTCGCTTGTGTTGGAGGCGCGCAGTGCCCCCTCGTCGGTCTGCTTCCTGGCCCGTTCGCCTCGCCATGATGGGGGCGGGGCTTGTTCTCGGCCTGGTGTCGGCCGAGCTGGCTGCGCGCTTGATGGAACCCGACGGCGCGGCTGAGCTGCTCTTTCCGTCCACCGACAACACGCCCGAGGGCCTGTACGTCAACTCGCGCAAGCACGTGGCGGTGGCGCAGCCGGGATTCTCGGGCGTCACGGGGGCGGGCGTCCCGATTCGGATCAATGCCCACGGGCTGCGTGGCCCCGAGCTCGCCGAGCGCGCCGAGTCCAACCGCTGGTTGGTGCTCGGTGACTCCTTCGTGATGGCGCTGCAGGTGCCTCTTGCCGAGACCTTCACCGAGCTGCTCGGTGCCTCGACGGGCACGGCCTTTCTCAATGGTGGGGTCGACGGCTACAGCACCCAACAGGCCACGTCGCGGATGGCCGACCTCGCCGGTCCGGTGGGGGCGAAGGGCGTGGTGGTCGTCTTCTTCCTGGGCAACGACCTCTCCGACAACGAACACCACCGCCAGATGCTCCACGAGGCCGGTCGCCTCCCCGATGGGGTGCCGATCATCCAGCCCGCTCCCGCGCTCGCCCACCGGCTCTTCGGAGGCTGGTCTCGTGTGTATGGCCACCTCTCGGTGTGGTCGCGTCGGCGGGCCATCTCGGCGGGCAACGACCCCCAGTCCCACCGCTGGCGCCGAGAGCTGTCGCACTTTCATCGCTCGGGCGCCAAAGACCTCCAGCGCAGCCTGTCCACCACGTCGCAGGCCTTCACGCAGCTGCGAGATGCCGCCCGACGCCTTCGCTTGCCGCTGATGGTGGCCGTCGCGCCCCCCGCATTTGCCGTGCACACCGAACGCGCAGGCCCCACGTTGTCGCTGGTGGGACTGGATCCCGGGGGGGCCGACCTACAAGCGCCCGACCGTGCGATACTCCAGGCGCTTTCCCGCCACGGCATCCCGGCCTGCGATCTCGGTGCACCTTTGCGCGCCGCTGCCGAGTCCGAGGCGGTGTATCTCACCTTCGACGGCCACTGGAACACCGCTGGCCACCGGGTGGTCGCCGCAGCCCTCGAGGACTGCCTCCGCAGCCAGGGCTGGCCCTGACCACCCATTCCACCTCCCCCCATTCACTCCCACACCCGTCGCACACACCTGCCTGTCCCGCCCCGGTCCCCCGCTCGTTTGGGAGCGGACTCGTGGGGCGAAAGACGCTACAGTGCGCGGCCGGAGGAACCCCATGCGCTACACCCTCATCTGTGCTCTCGGCTTGATTGCCTGCGGCGACAAGGACACGGGCGACGATGGCAACACCACTTCGAGCTTCACCGACGATGATGGTGATGGCTACGGGGCGGGCGCCGACTGCGACGACTCGGATCCCAACACCTTCCCGGGCGCCGACGAAACGTGCGACGGCAAGGACAACGACTGCAACGGCACGGTCGACGACTCCGCGGTCGATGGCACCATGGCCTACACCGACAACGACGGCGACGGCTTCGGCGACCCCGACACCATGACCGTGGTGTGCGATGTGGGCGGGCTCTCCACCGCCGGCACCGACTGCGACGACGACGACGGCGCCAAGCACCCCGACGCCGATGAAGTCTGCGACGGCGTGGACAACGACTGCGACGGCGCTGTCGACGACTTCGACGACGACGCCGTGGGCCTCACCACCTTCTACATCGACCGCGACGCCGACGGCTACGGCGGCACCGACACCATCGGCGCATGCTCGGCCCCGCTCGGGTACGTCGAGCTCGACGGCGACTGCGATGACGCCGAGCCCGGCGCCAACCCCGCCTGGACCGAAGTGGGCTGCGACAACATCGACAACGACTGCGATGGCAAGGTCGACAGCAACACGGTCCCCGAAGACTACAGCACCATCCAGGCTGCGGTGGATGCGCTGGGCGACGGCTCCGAGATCTGCCTGCAGGCGGGCACACACGCCGAGAGCGTCGACGTCACCGGTCGTCAGCTCACCTTCACCGGCGGCGGTTCGGCCGAAGATGTCGTCCTCGACCTCTCCGGCGAGTCCTTCTTCGTCTTCGACAACTGGGACGACGAAGCCGACATGGCGGGCGAAGACACCGGCCGCATCGTCCTCCAGGGCGTCACGGTCACCGGCACCGCGGCCATGTCCGATGGCGAGTACATCGAGGGCACGCTGCTCAACATGAGCGGCGGCACCGCATCCATCCGCAACATCGTGGTCGACGGCCTCGACCTCTCCATCGATGGCGGGCGCATCTACGGCGGTCTCATCAACGCGGTGGGCTCCACGGTCAGCCTCACCAGCGTCGACATGAGCGGCGTGTCGGTGGATGTCGCCGACACCGGCAACGACGACAACATCGACGTCGAAGGCCTGCTGGTCTACGCCTACGACTCCGAGGTGTGGCTCTCCAACATCGCCGCAGACGGCACCACGGTCAGCACCTCCACCGAGCCCCAGTACCTCTACCTCGAGGGCATGCTGGTGAAGCTGAGCGAAAGCAGCCTCTACGCCGACGCCTTCGAGGTCACCAACAGCGCCGCCGACCTCACCGGCAGCTCGGTGTATAGCAACGGCCTGGTGATCGACTCGTACAACTCGAGCATCGACGCCACCAACCTCGCCTTCACCGACAACACGCTCAACATCAACGGCGAGAGCAGCGCTTATGCCTACGGCGCGGTGAAGCTGTACAGCGGCGATGCCGACATCACCTGGAACCTCTCCACGGTGGACTTCTCGGGCAACAGCCTGAACACCACCTGCGACTCGTCCTCCTACACCTACGGGGTGCTGTCGCAGTCGGGCGGCCTGCTCAACCTCGACCACGCCACGGTCTGGGGCAACAGCACCCGCGCCGATGTCTCCGGCTCGTCCACCTCCGGGTATGGCGTGGGCATGCTCCGCCTGGCGGGCAACGCCGATGTCAGCCACGTGGATGTGCGCGGCAACAGCGTGTACGGCGACTACACCGCAAACGGCGGTGGCATCACGGCCTACCCCGACGACAGTGAGTGGTTCACCCTCACCAACGCCATCATCGCGGGCAACTCTGTCGAGTCCAACCGCGACCAGGCGGCTGGCGCGGGCGTGTACTCGAACGGCAACACCGACTCCACCGTCGACATCACCAACGTCACGTTCTTCGGCAACGAAATCGTGGGTGGCGAGACGGCCCGCGGTTCCGCGGTGGCACTGGGCCTCGAGTGGGGAACCGGCTCCGTCGTGAACACGGCCATCGGTGGCGGCTCGGCCACGGGCACCACGGTCGAAGGCACCGCGGTCTACATCGACACCGCGGAGAACCTCACCCGCTGGGCCTACAACAACGTGCACGACTCCGGCGAAGAGAACATCTTCTTCGGCATCGACGACCCCACCGGCGACGAAAACGGCAACATCTCCGACGACCCCCGGTACGACGAAGACGAAGACGCCGACTACGCCAACTGGGACTTCACGTACGGCTCGGCGGGCGGCAACCGCAACGAAGGCGACCCCGAGATCCTCGACGCCGACGAGTCCCGCTCCGACATCGGCGCATACGGCGGTCCCGGCTCCGACAGCTGGTAGGCTGAGCGCCCCCCGGGAGCCTCCGCATGGCGCCGCGTCGCCTCGTCCCCATCCTCAGCATCCTGCTCGCCCTGGCCGCCATCGCGGTCGGGGCGTTCGTGTGGAATGACCGGCGTGCCGGACAGGTGCACTCCGACGTCATCACCCGGCCGGTCCCCGAGCTCGGTCCCCACGCCCACCTCCTGCTGCCCAACCTGTCGGGCCGCACGATGGTGGTCCCCGACCGCCCCCACGACCCCCGCGAAGTGCGTGCCCCCGACCGCGACCAACGCATCACCCGCGTGCGCCGGTTCCAGGTCTCCACCAACAGCCTCGGCTACCGCGGTCCAGAGCTCACTGAGCCCGCGCCCCATCCCCGCATCCTCTGCATCGGCGACTCGGTCACCTTTGGCTGGGGCGTGGCGTGGGAGGACAGCTACCCTGCGCGGCTCTCCAAGCTGCTCGACGTGGATGTGGTCAACGCCGGCGTGCCCGCCCTCAAGCCCGACCACATGGGCAACTGGGTGCAGGCATACGCCAAGGGCCTCGAGCCCGACATCCTGCTGTTCACCGCCCGGCCCAACCACACCCGCCCCGACCCCTTCGGCCAGTACGCACGGGCGCTCGCCCAGGCCACCGCCACCGGCGCCAAGGTGGGCGTGGTGCTGCCGCCCATCAGCACCTTCGATGTCATGGGCAGCCAGAACCAGGCCAAAGAGCTCCGCCGCATCCAGAAGATTGCCGCCGAGGTTCCCGGGGGGCCCGTGCCGGTGCTCGAGCTCACCGATGCATTCCGCGCCGCGCTGCCCCGCCCCGGGTACATCATGGAACAGCGCAACGGACGGCAGGTGGTCCTGAAGCTGCCCGAGCGCACCGTGGTGCTCGACGCCGCCGCACCCCAGCATGGCCTCGCCGACGAAGTGGTCGCGCTGTTCGAGAACGACCCCTCCTTCGCCGAGCCCCTGTTCTTCGACGGCGGCCACCCCGATGCGGCGGGCTTCGAGATCTTCGCGGCAGCGGTCGCCACCTGGACCCAACAGCACCTGCTGTGAGCACCCCGTCTCTCCGGTCGCGGCTGCTGCGGGACAGTGTGGTTGCGCTGGCGGTCCTCGTGGCTCTGGAGGGCGTGGTCCGGGTGGGCGGCTGGGCCGATGGTCCCGACCCATCCATCCCCGACAATGCCGTGGTGGAGGAGGGTGCGGCCGACCGTCCCTACCTGGAGCCGGCCCCGCAGCCCGGCTACCTGCAGACCAGCCGAGTCGAGGTGGAGGCCGGCCGGATGCGCGACCTTCGCTTCACGGCCGAGCCTGCGGTGGGCACCACCCGCGTGGTCCTGCTGGGGGGCTCGGTGGCCAAGGGGGTTCCGCTCGACAACGACCCCCCGCGCACCATCGCCGGTCGGCTGGAAGCGCACCTGCAGCGGGCTGGCCACACCGTCGAGGTGCTCAACCTGGCGGGGGCCTCCTACACCACCGCGCACGTGGCCCGTGTGGCCCGAGATGTGGTGCAGGCCCGTCCCCACGCCATCGTCGTCTACTCGGGGGGCAACGAATACCGGGCCTTCACCCGGCGGTTGTGGGAACAGAACCAAGGCTGGCGCGGTGCGGTGCGGGCCGGGCAGGGCATCCACGTGGTGCGCCTGCTGGGCCGACTGGCGGGCGTCATCCGCGGCGACGCCCCACCTGGACAAGCCCAAGATGCCGTGCACGAGGTCATTGCGGGGCAGTCCGAGCTGGTCGAGGGGGTGATGGAGCGCCTGCTCGACGATGCGGGTCCGGCGGGCTTGCCCACGTGGTCCGACAACGGTGTGCCCGTGCGCCGCGACCCCGCCGCCCAAGCCGTCACCGCGGCCTACCGGGAAGGCCTCGAGGTCGTAGCCGCTGCGGCCGCCTCGATGGACCCACCGCCGGTCCTGCTGGTGGTGAAGCCCCCCGGCAACAAGTTCACCCCGCCGCAGCTCTCGTTGCACACGCCCGGCCTGTCCAATGCCCAGAAGGCTGAATTCCACCGCAACTTCGACGCCGGTGCCGCCGCCCAGCGCCGCGGTGACTGCCGCTCGGCCGTGGGACTGTTCGAGGCCGCCCTCGCCATCGACTCCCTCTACGCCGATGCGTGGCACCAGCACGCCAGGTGCTTGCTCGAGGTGGGCGACCCCTCCGGCACCGCGCGCCGAAACCTCGACATCGCCGTGGAGCTGGACTTCGCCCCCGACCGCGCCGGACGCGCGCTCTACGAGGTGGTGGACGGGCTGGTGGACCGCACGGATGCGCGCACCCTCGACCTCTCCGCCGACTTCGGGCCCCGCCGCGACTTCGGCCGCGACGCCTTCCACGACCACGTCCACCTGAAGCCCAGCGGCCAGGACCTCATCGGCCGTCGTGTCGCCGAGGCCCTGTCCCCCCTGCTGCGGCCCGCGCCGTGACGTCTGTGCCAGACCGGGCGTGGCTCGCGGGCGCCCTCCTGGTGGTGCTCGCCTGGACGGTCGTGCTCGCGGGACCGGGCCTCTTCGGTGCCCACGACCTTCCCGCGGGCGCCTTCCACACTGGCCACGCCTTCTTCGCCTGGCACCTGGGCACGGTGCCGGCGGGCGGCGACCTGTCCCACCCACCCTTCGGCTGGCCCGGGAGCCCCTCGGTGCAGCTCATCGGGTGGGTTCCGCTGGCGGTGGGCGCGGTGGCTCAGGGCTTGGGGCCGCTGCGGGCATACAGCGTGGCGTTGGTGGTGGGGCCTCTGCTCACCGCGCTGGCCACCTGGGGCTGGCTGGGGCGCCTCGACCGCACCCCCGGCCCGGCGCGCGCGCTCGGCGTGGTGGCCTTTTGCACGTGCTCCTTTGCGGTGGCGGCGCTGGGCAATGGTCAGCTGGCCAAGCTGCAGCTGTGGGTGCTGCCCGCGGCCTTGTGGGGGGTGGCGGCTCTGCGCGAGGCACCATCGGTGGGGCGGGCGCTTGTCTTGCTGACAATGGTGGTGGCCGGGGTGTTCTCGGCTCCGTCTCTCGCGGTTCAGCTGCCGGTGGCGGCGGTGGCACAGGTGCTGGTGCGAGACCCGGGGCTGCGGCCCCTCGTGCCGAAGAAGCTGTCTACGGCGGTGGGCGCCCTGGCCATCGTTGCGGTGGGGCTGTTGCCCGGGGCGCTGTTCATGGCGGGCGCCGACGACGCAGGCACCCGGCCGGCCGTGGCGGGCACCGGAACTCGGGTGGGCGGTGCAGCACCGTCGGCATCCCTCGACGACCTCCTGCTGGGCCTGGGCGCGCGGGCGGATGGCCTCGATGCCGTCAACCATGCACCGGTGGTGGGCGGGCTGGCGCTGGTGGTGGCCCTGGTGATGGCCAGGCGGGCCGGGCCGAAGCGGCGGACGGGCCTCGTGTTGCTGCTGGTGGGGGCGGTCTTGGCGCTCGGGCCGATGCTCACGTGGGGCACGGAGCCGGTCACGGTGGGGGGCTGGACCATCGCGCTTCCCGCCGCGGTCCTCACCGCCCTGCACTACCCGATGGGCGAGACGGGGCAGTGGTACCGCTTTGTGGTGGTGGCGAGCCTGGGGCTGGCGGCCTTGTTGGCCCGTGCGCGCAGCCCCCGTGCGCTGGGTGTGGTGGGTGTGGCGGTGGTGCTGGGGGCTCTGCAGGCGGTGCACCAGTCGGGCCACCCCTTTCCGCGCGACGCTGTCCTGGTTCCGGCTGCGGCGAGCATGGCGCGGCTGCGGACCGGCGGCCCGCCCGGTGCGGTGGTGGTGTTGCCGCTCATCGCCAGCACGGTCGATGGCGGGCCGGGCCTGGCGATGGGGGCGCTCTCGGGCCGGCACACCTCGGCCATGGCCCGGCACACCGAAGGACACCCCGCCACCGTCGAGCTCCGTGCCGTGCTGCAGCGGGTGCATGCGGCGCGCACACCCGAAGCAGCGAAGCGGCTGCTGGCCGAGGCCGGTGTGGCCGTGGTGGTCTGGCGACCGGGGGCCACGGTGATGCGGGGCGAGGTGTGGTTGGATGTGGCTGCGGTGGAGGCTGACCTCGGGCCCCCGCAGCTGGATGGCGAGGCGGCAGTGTGGTGGACCGATGGCTGAGCAACCCGGTAGCGACGGCCTTCACATCGACCTCGCGCTGGTGGTCGGGGGGGGCGTGGTGGCCGCGGTGTGTGCCGACCGATGGTTTGGTGGCTTCCACCTGGGCGGCCCATGGACCAGCTCCGACTTCCAGGACTACTGTGCCGGCGTCTGGAGCCTCTGGACCGACGCCCCCGACGCCTTTCCCGCCAAGCGCGCGCGGCTCGCCGGGGTGTTGTCGGCCTGGACCGGTGCGTCCGATGTGGCAGCGGCCCTCGCGCGGGGGGCGTGGCTGGGTGCGTTCGGGGTGTTCATCTCGCTGGCGGCCTGGGCGCGGGTGCTGGGGGGGCGCTGGGCCGTGGCCGTGGCGCTCGGGCTGGTGCTCGCCGTGTCGCCGGTGGTCCTCACCTCGCGGATCCACACCTTCTACCCGGCCATGAACGCCGTGCTGGTGGGTGGATCCGGGCTGGTGGCGCTCGCCTTGGCCCGACCCCACCCAGCCACTCTGGCCCTCGCGGGGGCGGGCGTGGGCCTGGCCCTGAGCATCGACGTCCGCGGGGTGCTCTGGGCGGCTCCCTGGTTGTTTGGGGCCGGGGTGGCGGCGATGTGGCCGGGGCCGCACCGGGGCTGGCGATGGGTGGCGTTGGTCGTGCCGCTGGTGCTGTCGTTCGGGCTGGGGGCGTGGTCATTTCCCGAGGATGCGCTGTCGCTCGAGCAACAGCTCGATGTTCGTCCGCTCGCCGAGTTTCGGGCTGGCGGGGAGGAGGCGCGCTCCGCGTGGTCGTACACCAGCCGCTTTGTGTGGGGACACACCGCACCATGGGCTGTCTTCGGCACCTTCTGGTTCCTGCTCCACAACCAGTCGGCCGCGCCCGAGGCCCTGGGCGAGCTCTCCGACTTCGCGCCCATCGTGTCCGCGCAGCTCGACCCCTGGCTGGGGCCCCTCGTGGTGGGCTTGCTGGGAGCGGTGGTGGTGCTTCGCCGCGCCCCTCGGCGGCTCGTTGCGCTCGTGGTCACCGTGGTGCCCTTCCTGTTGGCGCTGCTGGCCGCCCGCACGAGCGTGGAGCTCCAGCTGCGCTTTCTGTCGCAGGCCCTCGTGGTGGTGCCGCTCGTGGTGGGGGTGGCCGTGGGCGGTGTGATGGTGGGGCGCACGTCGCGCAAGGAGCGGCTCATCGGAGCAGGCGTGGTGGGCTTGCTCTACCTGTCGGTGTTCGGTGTGGTGCCCGGTCCCCTGTCCCCCATGGCCGACTGGCGGCGCACGTGGCCCCCCAACACGCTCGACTTCATGCGCACCACCCACCACAACGCCTACACCCACCTGCGCCCCGAGTTCCGCACGTGTCGGGAAGCGCTGGGGCTGCCAGTCATCGACGACAGCGCGGTCGGCCCGGCCCCTCAGCAGCTGCGGGGCGAAGACTTCCAGCCCATCTCACCGCCGGTGGCGCCCCGGTAGGCTCCGACGGCGTCGTGTAGCGGCGAGCATGCCCACGATGAGGGCGACTCCGCCACCGCCCATGCCCGAGGCACAGCCGCAGCCATCTTTGTCGTCGTCGGTGGTGGTGCCGGTGTCGTCTTCGCTGCCGTCGCTCGGGCTGCCCGTGAAGTCCTGGGGCCGCACGCCGGTGTCGGGGTCGGTGCCCGAGACGCCAAAGGCCGACAGGTTGAGCTTGAAGCCCACGATGTAGGGCTTGAGGTTGGAGTCGTAGGTGTAGAGCAGGAGGTCGTCTTTGCGGGAGATCCAGGGACGGCCCACGTTCTGCTGGTTGATCTCCACCACCTCCACGGCATTCCAGTCCTGGTCGAACACCACGAGGAAGGGCCTGGCCTGGCTGCCGCCGCCGTGGGGGTCGGGGGTGCCCAGCGTGCCGAGCAGCCAGTAGTCGCCCAGCTGCATCACGCCCTGGGGCCAGTAGATGTAGTAGGGCGACGGGAGGGGGTTGCCGGCCCAGCGGTCGAGCTCGTTCCAGTCCTGGTCGTACACCACGTGCACCAGGTTGCCCGCGGGCCCATCCACACCGAGGCGATGGACCTCGTGGGTGAAGACATCGGTGATGAGGGCCGCGCCGGTAGGGACCGGTTCCTTTGCCAGCTCGGCGCCGGGGGTGGCGTCGCCCGAAGTGCCCACGCCGAAGAACGTGGCCTGGCCCGCATCGCTGGCTTTGGGGGCGAACAGGACGCCTTCGCCCACTTCGGAGCACATCACGGAGGGGTCGGAGTGGTGCAGGCCGGTGTTGTCGAGGTCGACGGCGCCGGAGCCCGTGAGGTTCCACTGGGCGTCGTGGCGGAACCACCAGGCGGAGTCGTCGGGGACGCTGGTCTGGCCGGTGGCGATGTGCAGCCAGGAGCCGTCGGGACAGCGCTTGAGGTTGTGGTCGGCGAGGTCGTCTTGTTGGACCTGCCACCAGCGCTCGGACTCGGTGACGGTCCAGTCGGACGGACCCGAGCCGGTGGAATGCAGCGGCAGGAGTCCGTAGCCCACACCCGTGGCCAGGCCGAGCAGCCAGCCTTCGTCGTCGGGGAAGGCGCGCACCCAGTTGCCGCCGATGGGCATCTCGGCGGGCTGCCCCACCTCGGCGAAGAAGTCCTGCGCGGCGGCGGGCTGGACCGTGGCGAGTGCCAGAGCAAGTGCGAGCATTCCACCAACCTCGACAGCGAGAACCCGGAGCGGGCACGACACGCTACCCCGGGGGCCGTCGATGATTGGGTGGGCAAATGGTCACAAGTTGGTGGGCACCCGGTCGAGGTAGTCGGCGGGGTCGAGGGGCTCGGGCGGACCGCGCCACACGGGAATGCCGGGGTCGGCGCTGTGGAGGAGGGTGTTCATGCCGTCCAGACACCGCTGGAAGAGGGCCTCGATCTGCGCGGCTTCGTGGGTGGGGTCGTGGGGGGGCGGCACGATGGGCGCCGAGAGGTGGTGCGTGAGCTGGACCGGGCGCGGCAGGAGAGTGGGGCCCCAGCCGCGTGCGACGGGAATCGGGATGTGCCACCGCTTGTAGACGCGCCGGGTGATGGGGTTGTCGTAGACCGTGTAGAGGTCGTCGCCGGTGCGGCAGGCGGCCAGGACGATGGGGGACCCGGTGCGCAGCGCGAGGCGGATGAAGCCACGGCGGTCGCCCCAGCGGGTCTGGTAGCGCTCGTGTTTGCCGCGGAGGGCTTCCCACATGCCGCCGGGGGCCACCCCCACCATGTTGCCGGCCTCGAGCAGGCGTTGGCCCGCCCCGGGAGATGCCGGGACGATGCCCACGTTGTGGGTGATGGTGCGGAGGCCGGGGACCTTGAAGAGGAGGTCGTCGCCCAGCCCACGCATCACCCGACCGGTGAATTCGGTGAGCGCGAGGCCCATGAGGAAGGCGTCGTAGGTGGCGAAGGTGTGGTGCACCACCAGCAGCACGCGCCCTTCTCGCGGGATGTGGTCGAGGCCGGCGACGTGGTGGCGGTGGACCACCTGGAGAGGTCGCATCACGCGGACGGCCTTGGTGTAGACCGTGGGGTCGGGGGCCCAGCTGTCGGTGGTCATGGGGCGAGGAGCGGGGCTGCGGCGTGGTTCATGAAGGCGGCCAGGTCGAGGTCGAGCTGCGACAGTCCATCGCAGTCGTGCGTGGTGAGTGTGACGTCGACGGTGGCCCACACGTTGGACCACTCGGGGTGGTGGTTGATGCGCTCGGCTTCGAGGGCACAGCGCGACATGAATGCCCACGCGGTGCTGAAGTTGGTGAAGCGGAAGGTGCGGTGGATGGATGGTCGGGTGGGCTCGAGCTGCCAGCCGGGGATGGACTCGAGGGCGGCTTCGACGGCGCTGGCGGTCAGGGCAGTGGGCATGCGACCCCTCCATGAGGGGCGCCACCTATCGTCTCCGGCGCCCCGGTCCCGTGGCATTCACCGAGTGGACACGATGTGGTCGAGGGCGGCTTCGAGCATCCGGTCCTGTCCGCGGTCGACGGAGTGGGGGTCGAGCGGGGTGGTGATGTCGACGGGAACACCGCGGGCTTCGTACACCTCGCCGTCGGCCGCCCGGTAGCGCTCGCCGGAGAAGGACACCACCCAGCCGTTGGACAAGCGCCGGGAGTGGATGTCGGAGAGGTGGCCCGAGGTGGGCTCGCCCAGGACGGTGGTGTGGTGGCGTGTGTGCATGGCGAGGGTGAAGGTCTCGGCGGCGCTGAAGGTGCCTCCGCTCGTGAGAACCACCACCTGGCCGGTGTAGGCGTCGGGCTCCGGGGAGGCGATGACGGTCGGCTTCCAGGGGCCGAAGTCGTCGTGTGCGGGCCCATCTCGGAGCTGCTTCTCCCACACCAGGGCCTCCGGACCGTCGAAGAACCGGGCGATGGCGAGCGAGACCGAGTCCCAGCCCCCTTCGTTGGCGCGAATGTCGACGATGAGGGCCGGGTGGTGACCCAGCTCGGCGAGAACCTGCCGCATGCCATCCTGTGCAGCGGCCACGTCGGGGCGCTCGTTGCCGCTGGCGGACAGCTCATCCATCATCGTGAGGGAGAGGTAGCCCACCCGACCATGCCCGCGGTCGGTCGACGCCGGGATGGTGCCCCACGCAAACCAGTCGTTGTTCGCCCACGCCAGGTCGTCTTCCAGGTACGCGGTCTCCACGGTGGTCTCGAGGTCGTACAGGGTGTCGTAGTGGGGGTAGGGGTGGGCCCATGCGTCCCGGGAGCGGGAGAGGTCGGGTGCGCGCAGGCCCGTGTGGCCGTCGTCCAGAGTGCGAAGGGTGTCGAGCATCACGTCGTAGAGGGTGTCGTCATCCACACCGGCGTCGAGCTTCGGGCAGGCCGCCTCGCCCACGGTCGCCCAGTCGGCGTCCGGCAGGCGCTCGGCAAACACCGCGTACGCTCGGTCGAGGGTGTGCCACATGTCGTCGAATGTGACGTGGTCGCGGGTGTTTCCGGGACAGATGGCGCCCGGGCGGGTCTGCACACATCCCGATGCCAGGGCCATTACGGGCACGAGAATGCGGACAACGTGGGTCATGGGAGGTCCTGGGTGGGGGTCGGGGCGGATGCCCCTGTCGCTGTGGGGCATTTCGCCCACAGAGCGGCTGGCTGGAGAGGGAAACACCGCGCTGTCCCCACTCCTTGCGAGAATACAACCTGGCACCGACCTTGCTTGGGTACCGCATCGAGCGTCCTGGAGGACACATGACCGAAGCCCGACCCGTCCTGGATGGCCCCCCCGTCGCCGTGGGCCGCATGAGTGTGGTGGTTGCAGCCGGCGGTCGCGTGCCCGACCTCCCCGCCGAGTTCCGAGAGGTTCGTGTCGACGCTTCGACGGCGCGCGGCGATCTGTCGGCACTCACCGTGTCGGACCGGGTGGCGCGTGCTCTGGACCCGGCGGATGGCACGCCGTCGGGGACCTGGGACCGCATGCGCCACGGCCTGCGGCGCACCTTGCTGGGGGACGAGCCTGCTTCTCATGTGGGCGGAACCCTGCTCGCGTCGCTGGAGCGGCTGGCGCTCGTGGAGGGCCGACCGCTCGTGTGGGTGGTGGAGCGGGCGCACCTCGCAGACGCCGACTCGCGGGGCTGGCTGGCGCGGCAGGTGCGGCACATGACCCGGTGGCCGGTGGCGGTGGTCGTGGGTGTGGCACCAGAAGACCCCTGGGGCCTGGGTGTGGCCGCCCAGGCGCGTCGCATCTGGGGAGACGGCGCCGTGTGGGATGTGTCGGGCGTGCGGTCGTCGCATCCGGGGGCTCCGGAGGTCGAGGCTGCCACAGCGGATGTGGCCGTGGTGGAAGCGGTCGATGCCTCCGACCCCCTGTCCGCAGAGGCGTGCGTGTCGCTGATGGCGGCCGCGGTGGTGGGGTCGCCATTTTCGCTCGAGATTGTCTCCAAGCTGGTGGGGCGCTCGCAGGCGGTGGTCGCAAGCCACCTCCAGCAGGCTCACCTCGCGGGCTGGCACCTCACGGTCGACGGACCGTCTCTGTCGCTCGACCCCGACTCGATGGTGGTGCTGCGGGCGGAGGTCTTGCCACCGGTGGCTGCCGCGTGGCAGGCCGCGCTCATCGAAGCCGCTGAAGCAGAAGCCGAGGTGGTGGCCGAGCCGGTCGAAGAAACGGCGGTCGACACCCCCCGCGTCCGACCGAGCCGCCCCGAAGATGTGGTGCGGGAGCTGCTGGTGGCGGCGGAAGATGCCCGCCATCGTGGTGCATGGGCACGGGCATCTCGGCACCTGGAGCTGGCCGCACAGCGCGTGCACCACCTGGGGGAGGCCGGGCCGATGCTCGCCGCCGAGACTCGGCTTGCACGGGCGCGGCTGGCGTGGTCGGCTGCCGGGCAAGGCGTGGACCTCCCGGTGGCGCTCGCGGCTGCGCAAGCGGCGGAACAGGAGCTGCGAGAGCTGGGCGGACCGGCCGCTGCGGCCGAGGCGGGTCGGCTGGTGGCGGCCATTGCCCACGACATCGGGGACCCCGCACACCTCGAGCTGGCGCTGAACGCCTTGTCGTCCGCCATCCGCGACCTCCGGGCGAGTGGTCGTCCGCGCGATGCGGCGCGGCTGCTCAACGACCAGGCTGCGGTGTGGGTGCGCCTCGGGAACCCGGTGCGTGCGGTCCATCTCCTCGAAGAGTCGCGACGGCTGTTCGAGGCCGGGACCGAGCCCGAGGACGCCCACGAGCTGGCCGAGACCCTCCTGCTGCTGGCCCGCTTGCCGCTGCATGTGCCGTCGCGTCCGGGAATGGGAGACGCAGCCGTCGAGCAGGCCGTGGGCCACGCACAGGCCGCGGCCCGTATCTGGACCGAGCTCGACGAAGAGCGCGGGGTGGGCCTGGCCCTCGAGACCGAAGGCCGCCTCTTGCTCCAGGGCGACCGTGGCGCCGAGGCCCTCGACCGGCTCCAGAGTGCGCTCACAGCGCTGCGGCACGTGCGCGACGCCCTCGGGCTGGCCCGCGTCTACGATGCGATGGCCCATGCGCTCGTGGGGGTCGGGCAGTTCGAGGCCGGTGTGCGACATCTGGCCGAGTCGGTCCGCTACAACTCGGCCGTCGGCTCGAACCGCGGCCTCACCTACAACGAAGCGTCGGCGCATCGGCTTCGGGCACGGGTGCCTGCCGGGACGCCTGCCGAGCACGCTCTGCGCGACCTGCTGGCGGCGCACGTGGATGCCCGCGAGACGGCTCGGGCTGGCGACGGAGCACGAGAGGCTTGATATCGGCACCCTCCCGCCGATGAGTCGGCCGGAGGAGGGTCATGTCCGGTTGTCCACCTGCGCTGGTCGAGCTCCTGAACGCCGTCGTGGCACCCGATGAACGCTGGCTGTTCGCCCGGCGTGTGTTGGGAGCGGATGGAGAGGGGCTGCGCCAGTCGGCGTTCGAAAGGGCAGGCTGGACCGATGTGCTCGCCGATGTGCCGGTGGACCGCGTCCTGGGCCAGCTGCGGCGCGACCACCCGGAGGCTCTTGCGCGAATTGACGGCGTAGAGGCTGTTCTGGTGCCCGCCGCCCAGCGGCTGCAGCGCGTGGTGCCGGTGGCGCCGTCCCACCTGTGTTTTGTGGGGCGCACGCCCTTCGTCGAAGGACTGCTGGCCCACCCTGTCTTCGAGTCGGGCGGGCACCTGCACCTCCATGGGCCGGCGCACTCGGGGCGTTCCCTGGTGGCGGCCCGCGTGGCCCGGGAGGCCGCCGACCACATTCCCGTGGTGGTGTGGATCGATGGCCGCTCCGCCGATGGGGTCGCGGGGGCGCTCGACCTGCTGGCCACCGAGCTGGGCTTTCCGCCTGCGCCATGGCACCACCGCAACGCCCAGCTGACCGAGTGGTTCGCAGCTCAGGGCGACTGGCTGGTGGTGGTGGACGACGCTCCGGACGTCCTGCCGGCCTGCTTCTCTCCGCTCCGCGGACGCCTGCTCACGGTGGGCCTCGAGCCCCGGCCCGATGCCCACGCCACTGTGCGCCTGCCCCCACTGTCTCCACCCCAGCGTGCCGAGGTGGTCCGGCGCTGGTCACGGGGGCGCCTCACCCGTGCCGATGGCTCCGAGACTGTGGGTGCCCTGGCGGTTCTCGCAGCCGCCAACGCAACGGGAACGGTGGCCACGCTCGCCGGTGCGGTCGACGCCCTGTCTGCGGATGGCCGCGCGCTCGACGCCGTCCTCCGAGCATTCGCGCCGGCGCCGGTTCCGCTCGCGCTGCTCACCTGGCCCGAGGGAGTGGCTCCACCGGGCCACGTGTCGCCGGGCATCCGGCCCTTGCTGCGGAGCTTGCGGGTGATGCGGGCTGCGGCCACCGAGCTGGTTCGCCGCGGGATGGCCCACTGGGTGGGGAACCACCTCAACCGGAGCGAGGTGGTGGGTGTGGGCGTGACCGACGCCCGGTCGTGCGGCTGTGCGGCCGAGCTGGTGGTGCACGCGCTCCACGGTGTGGACCGGATGCCGCCCGCCTGGAGTCCGCACGTGGCAGGCCTGAGCGACGACCCCCGTGTGCTCCCGCACCTTCGCCAGTCCATCGCCACCCGGGCGGGGCGGCTGGCGCTCGCGGCGTCAGACCCCCATCGCGCCGTCACCTGGTTTCAGAGGGCTCTGGCCGCCACCACGGGTGCACACCCACAGAGCGAAGCGGTCCTGCTGAACGACCTCGGCGTGGCGTGGCGGCGGTGTGGGCGGCTGGATGATGCGGTGGCGGTCCTGCGGGATGCGCTGGCCCGCGACCAGGCGGCCGACCCCGTGGACCAGCTGGCCGTGGCCACCACCCAGACCAACCTGGGCCACGTCCTCCGGGAGCGGGAAGACTTCGAAGAAGCCCGTGTGCTCTACCAAGCCGCCCACAACACCCGCCTGACGATGCTGGGGCCCGGCCACCGAGAGACCGCTGTGGTGGCCATCCAGCTGGGGGTGGTGTCGCGGGCGCTGGGCCATGTGGTGGATGCCCGCGACGCCTGGACCGACGCCCTCGCGGCCCTCTCCCGGCTCCGTCCGGTCGACCGGGTGCTCACGGCGCGGGTGCTGATGCACCTGGCCCAGCTCGACGCCGATGCAGGTGCGGTGGACGCTGCGATTCGAGGGGCCGAGCGCGCCCACGGCCTGCTGGTGGCCGAGCACGACGACATCGACCATCCAGAGGTGGTGCGGATTCGGGCGCTGGTGGGGCGCCTCGACGCCGCTCAGAAGCCGGTGCCACGCACCAGGTAGGCGCCGCCCGCGGAGGGCGAGCCGCTCGGGCTGAGCAGCTGCGCGCCGATGAGGAGCTCGCCGAGGCCGTCGCCGTTGGTGTCGCCGGGTGTGGCGATGGCCGTGCCCATGTCGATGCCGGAGTCGTCGGCGATGAGCACGAGGTCGGCGTCTTCGATGTCGGTGTTGCCGGCCACGGGGCCGTAGGTGACCGACACGAGGCCCAGCATGGCGGAGTCGACGCCCACGGGGTCGGAGACGGCGAAGTCGGCGTGGCCGTCTCCATCGAGGTCGCCCACACCGGTGACCGCCGTGCCGGTCTCGGCCCCTGCCTGCGCGCCGAGGAGGATGAAGTCGGCGTCGCCCGCATCCATCGGACCCGACCAGGTGGGGCCGCCGTGGAAGAGGAAGGCAGCGCCGGCGTCGGTGGCGCCGAGGTCGGAGTCGGTGGCGCCCACGACCACATCGGCGTAGCCATCGGCGTTCACGTCGCCGGCGTACGAGGCGCTGGTGCCGAAGCGGTCGCCGGCAGACAGCCCGTAGATGCGGGTGTCGGCGTAGCGGAGGTCGATGCGGCCGGCGGCGCTGCTGGTGACCACGTATGCGGCGCCCGTGTTGGCGTTGCCGTTGGCTGGGACCTCGGGGCTGGTGATGAGGATGTCTTCGCGGCCGTCGCCGTCGACATCCCCGGCGGTGGTGGCGGCGCCCAGGCCCACGCGGCTGTTGGCCATCTCGCCGGTGAACACGACCGGTGCGGTGGAGAGGTTCTCCTCGCGGTTCCAGCGGCCTTCGACCAGGTACACCTTGCCGGCCATGTCGCCGGGGCTCACGCTCGCGGAGGGGCTGGCCACCAGCATGTCGACCACGCCGTCGCCGCTGATGTCGCCGGGGCTGCCGAGGCGCCAGCCGGTGAGGTCGGCGGTCTCGGGCGCGGCGAACCAGGCCTCGGCGGTGGTGACCGAGGCGTCGCCGGTCATGGGGCCGGTGAACACGTACACGGCCCAGTCGGCTTCTTCGCCGGTGGCGTTCTGCGGGGCGAAGGGAGCGCCCACCGCGAAGTCGCCGTAGCCGTCGCCGTCCATGTCGCCGAGGGAGGTCATGCCGATGCCCAGGCCGTCGTCGGCGACTGCGGCGTGCAGGGTGGCGTTGGCAGCGCCTGCATTGACCAGGCCGGAGGTGGGGGAGTGGAAGAGGTGGACCGCTGCCCGGTTGCCGCTCGTGCTGCCTCGGCGGCTGATGAGGAGGTCGGGGACACCGTCGCCGTTGACGTCGCCGCCGCCTGCGACGTTGGCCCCGAAGAGGTCGCCGCTGTTGGCGCCCTGGAAGATGGTGTCGGCCACATCGGTGACGACCTGTTCGCCTTCCATCCGGCAGCCGGTGGACAGGCCGTCGCAGTTGTTGTCGATGCCGTCGCCGCAGACCTCGGTGGCGTCGGGGTTGACGTCGGGGTCGTTGTCGTCGCAGTCCTCGCCGACCTCGAAGCCGTCGCCGTCGGCGTCGAGGACACTCGACCCACCGGAGTCACCCGAGTCGCCCGAGTCTTCGCCGGTGTCGTCCGGTCCCCCGGTGTCGTTGGTGTCGGTGTCGACGACGTCGGTGTCTTCGCGCGCTTCGTCGTCGTCGATGCCCGAGTCGCCCTTGCCCGCGTAGATGATGCAGGCTTGCGCGAGGAGCAACGGAGCGAGCATCGCGAGGGAGGACCGTGTCTTCATCTTCAACTCCGAAGGTGGGCCGTTCAGTGAGCCGCCGGGGAACGTTCTCTACCGTGGTCGCGATCGTAGCCCCGGGAAGGTGCATTCGGGCAACGAAGTGTGACGGTGGCGTGATGCGGTCAACGGGAGGGTCCAACACCGCGCACGCGGCAATGTGCACCTCGACCTCGAAAAAGCCGGCGCCTACAGCTCGTGGTCCATCATCTCGAGCAGTCCGTCGGGGTTGTCTACATGCACCCAGTGGTCGGAGTCTTCGAGGAGGTGCAGCCGACCGGGGGCGCCCGCGGGCAGGGCGTCGAACCAGTCGAGGATGTGTGCGGGCCAGCGATCCGAGCGGGCGGCGCGGACCACGTGCACGGCGAGGTCGGGGACGGGCGTGGTGAGGACGTCGCGGAGGTCGGTGCGGTAGTAGTCGGCGATCATGTCGACCACGGCGTCGAGCTGGAAGCGCCACACCCAGCTGCCGGAGGGTGCTTTGCGCAGGTTGGTGGTCATCCAGCGGGCGAGCGTGCGGGAGAAGCCGCGGCCCGTGAGGGCGGGGATGACGTCTTGGCGGTGGGAGAAGCCTCGGGGCAGCTCGGACAGTGCGGCGATGACCTGGTTGACGTCGCTCTGGGCGACCTCCCGGGCGGGGATGGCCTCGGGGCGGCTGTCGAGGACCCACACCTGCTCGAGCCCGTCTGGGAGGTCTTGGGCACGGCGCAGCACCACCTTTCCGCCGAAGGAGTGGCCGATGAGCACGGTGGGGGCGATGTCGAGGTGGGTGGACAGGGCGCCGAGATCGGCGGCACACGCGGCGAGGGTGTGGGGGCCGTCGACGGGTCCGCTGTCGCCGTGGTTGCGCAGGTCGAGGCTGATGACGCCGAGGTCGGGCACGCGCTGCACCAGGCGCCTGGCATAGCTGCGCCAGTTGCGGCGGGAGCCCAGGATGCCGTGGCACAGGAAGGCCCAGCGCTCCGGCTCGGTGTTGTCGGCCACGAAGCGGTCGTGTGGGGGGATGAAGGTCATCGCTTGGCATCTCCGCCGCGCACCAGCCCGAGGCGCACACGACCGCGGCGCTTGACGCCCTGGTGGTCGAGGAAGCTGTGGAGGTCGTCGCGGCTGAGGCCGACTGCGATGGAGCGGGCGAGGGCGCTGGCCACCCGGACGTGGCGGGCGCGGGCGGCGTCGTCGGGTTGGAGGCGGGACAGCACCTGGCGGGCCCGGATGGCGTAGTAGCGGAAGCCACAGGCATCGGCGATGCGCAGGCCGTTTTCGGCGGCTTCGAGGGCCTTGCGGGACTCGCCGAGGGCTTCGTAGGCGCGGGCGAGGTTGATCTGGAGGCGGCACTTCTGCTGGGGCCACTGGCGGCTGGGGGCCTTGAGGGCGTCGACCAGGGCGTCTTGGGCACCGTTGAGGTCGCCGCTCTGCGCCAGGAACCGGGCGCGCCACACGTGCAGGATGGGCTGGAACCCCTCGGCGTCGGCGACCTCGACCATGGCCAGCGCTTCGTCGAGCATGGGCACCATCTCGGCGCCATCGCCGCGGACCAGCCGGGTGCGCAGGAGCACGATGAGGGTGGACAGGATGTCTTCGGCGCTGCCGATCTCGCGGCAGATGCGCAGGGCCTCTTCGGCGTTGTCGACAGCATCCACCAGGCGGCCGATGTCGGTGAGCACCAGCGCGCGGTACCGGAGGCCGAGGGCGATGCCGTAGCGGTGGTCGACCTCGCGGGCGTGTGCCACGGTGCGGTCGGCGAGGTCGAGGCCCTTTCGGAGGTTGCCCGTGAGGTGGTAGACCTCGATGAGATTGATGCGGGCGACCGTGAGGCGGTCCATCATGCCGTGCTTTTCGCAGACGGCCATGGACTGCTCGAAGAACCGACGGGCTTCGGTGCTCTGGCCTTTGCACAGGCTGATGAGGCCCAGGCCGTTGGTGCCGAGCGCCAGGCTGCGTTCGTCCTGGTAGGCCTCGGACGACGCGAGGGCCTGGGTGAAGTAGTCGCGGGCGGCGTCGAGGTCGGCGCGGCTCCACTGGACGGCCCCGTATTCGTAGAGCGGCACGATCTGGAGGCGCTTGTCGCCCAGCACTTCGGCGAGCTGCAGCGCCCGGCGGAGGTGGGTCTGGGCGTCGTCGAACTGGAGGTGGCGGCGGGCCTGGACGGCGAGCTCGGTGGCGGTCTTGGTCTGCAGGCGGAGGTCGCCGAGGTCGCGGGCCACTTCGTCGGCGTCGGCGACGGCAGCACGGGCGGCGGTCCAGTCTCCGAGGTGGGAGAGGGCCTTGGCGCGCTCGAGCTGGAGCTCGGTGCGTCGCTTGTCGGCGTCGTCGAGCGTGAAGAAGGCGCGGGCGTCGGGCTCCATCTCGAGGGCGCGGTCGAGCAACACGAGCCCTTCCGACACGAAGGTGCGCGTGATGAGCTTCTGGGCGGCCTGCACGAGGTAGGGCATAGCCTTGGCGGGCACGCGCCCTTCTTCGAAGTGGTGGGCGAGGGTCTCGACGACGGCTTCGCTGTTGCGCTTGTAGCGGAGCTCGATGGCTTCGCCGAGGCGGTGGTGGAGCTGGGCGATGCGGTCGGCGTCGGTCTGTTCGAGGACCACGTCGCGGATGCGGTTGCGCACCAGCGAGATGCGCTCGACACCGTCGACGCTGCGTTCGCTGGCGAGCCGGGCCCGGAGGAGGTCGTCGACGGCGGCCAGGACTCGGGCCTCGGTGAGCCCACAGGCGGACTGGAGCATCTCGACGTCGAGGTCGGAGCGGCTGACGGCGAGGGCGGAGGCCACGACGTGGGTCTGGGTGGACAGCGGCGCGAGGCGCTCCCGGAGGGCATCGCGGAGCGACCGGGGCACGGGAAGGGTGCCGTGGCGGACCTCTTGGAGGGTCATCTTCAGTCGGCCGCGGCCACCTCGGGTGCGGGCGGACTGGATGTGGTCGGCTTCGACCAGGGCACGCACCATCTCGGCGATGATGAACGGGCTGCCGTTGCCCTCTTGGTGGATGCGCAAGGCGAGGGGACGGACGAGCGGGCTGTCGGCGACGACGGACAGCAGCAGCTCTTCGATGGCCGCGACAGACACGGGCTCGAGCTGGATGCGCTCTGCGGGACGTCCGCCGGTGCGCTCGCCGGTGAGGATGCCGGCGAGGGGGTCGTTGGGGTCGTCGGTGGCGCGTCGGGTGACCACGAAGGCGAGGGGACGGGTGCCGCCCGCGACCAGGTTCCGGATGAGGTACTCGGCGAGCTCGATGGAGCCCCGCTGGGCGCGCTGCAGCTCGTGGAGCACGATGACGCGGGGCGGTCCGTTGGAGAGCAGCTCGGCGAAGGCCTTCATGACGGCGTAGCGCTCGACCCGCTTGCCGGCGTGTGCGCGGTCGTCGCCGAAGGTGGCGGCGAGGGCGGGATGGCCCGCGGCGCCGTCGGCCAGGAGGGCTTCGTAGAGGGGGCGGAAGGTTTCGTAGGCGCGCTGGTCGTCGCCCAGGGCGCGGGAGCGAGTGACCACCAGGCCGTGGCGCCGGGCCAGGAGGTCGACTTCGGCGGCGAGACGGTTGCGGCCCATGCCGTCGCCGCCTTCGATCACGATGACCGCGCCCTTCGGAGCATCGGCGCCGGTGTCGTCGGGCTGCCGGAGCATGGGGTGGAGGATGGACCGGATGCGGGCCATCTCGGCAGCCCGGCCCACGAGCGTGGGGGACCAGCCGACCTGGCCAGGGCTGGGGCCCGGAGGCACCGACGCGTGCAGCACGTGGAGGAGGTGCGTGGCGCTGGAGAAGCGGTCGGCGGGGCGCTTGGCGAGGAGGCGCACGCACACGCGGTCGGCGAGCTCGGGGATGGTGGGGACCAGCTCGCGGGGCGGTCGGACCTTGCGGTTGAGGTGCTTGTCCATGTACCCGGCCAGCGTGCGGGCGTTGAAGGGCCGGCGCCCGGTGAGCATCAGGTAGAAGACGGCGCCCATGGAGTAGAGGTCGGCGCGGGCGTCGATGGGCCCGCCCTGGATCTGTTCCGGTGCGATGTACGCGACCGTGCCGATGACCTCGCCGACGGTGGTGAGGTCGTCGCCGGGTTCCTTCACCACCCCGAAGTCCATGAGCTTCACGCCGCCGTCGGGGAGCAGCATGACGTTGGACGGGGTGACGTCACGGTGGACCAGGCCGCGCTCGTGGATGTGTTCGAGCGCCCGGGCCATGGCGATGAGTACCTTGCGGGCCCGGCGGAAGCGCTCGGAGGGCGGGAGGCGCTGCCAGTCCTGCACCACCTCGGAGACCTCTTGGCCGTCGAGCAGCTCCATCACGAAGTAGGGCTGCCCCAGGTGGACGCCCACCTCGTAGACCTTCACCACATTGTCGTGGTCGAGGCGCGACAAGGCCCGGTGCTCGCGGATGAGGCGGCGCGCGAGCGCTTCGCTGCCCTTGCCGGGAATCAGCAGCTTGGCGGCGCGGCGCTCGCCGGTGGCGATGTGTTCGACCTCGAGCACCACGGCCATGCCGCCGCGGCCGCGTTCGCCGACGACACGGTAGCTGCCGATGAGGTCGCCGGGCTCTGGATGGACGGCGTGCGTCATGAGCGAGTCCAAGCCGCCTCGGGGGGAATGGCGGCGGGTCGGGATCGGTCGGTGGGAGTGGAGCAGCCCACGAAATGTCCGTTTTGTGACGGCTCGGTCGACCACGCGAGCAGCCCGGAATAGGGGGCGTCACTCTATCGCACTCCAGGTCGGGGCCGATAGCCGTTGGGGGCCAGGGGTCCCGCACCGGTGCTCGAGCAACGACCTCCCCGACGGCTTCTCCCCGTCACGACATTCTTCAGACGCCGGTGCCACCAATGAACCTGGAAGCAACCGCGCGGACCGACCCCGGTCCAGTTCGCGAAAACAACGAAGACAACTTCCTCGTCGACTTGGACGCCGGTCTGTTCGTGGTCGCGGATGGCATGGGCGGCCACGCTGCTGGCGAGGTGGCCAGCGCCATCGCCGTCGAGGCTGTTGGTGAGGTCCTCCTCCAAGAGGTCGACCCCGACGAAACCCGCGTGTCGGTCGACGTCACCCACGGCGATGCCCGCATCCGCGAGCGCCTCCGCTACACGATGAACCAGGCCAGCCTGCGCATCCGCAAGGAAGCGATGGCCGATCCGTCGCAGATGGGCATGGGCACCACGCTGGTGGCGCTGCTCATCGAAGATGGGATGGCGCACCTCGGCCACGTCGGCGACAGCCGCGCGTACCGCCTGCGCGAAGGCCAGCTCACCCTGCTCACGAAAGACCACACCGTGGTCCAGCAGGAAGTCGACGCCGGCCGGCTCACCCCCGAGCTCGCACGCATCGTGCCCCACAAGAACATCCTCACCCAGTCGGTGGGCTACCACGGCCCCGTCGAGCCCGACACGATGTCCGAGCCGGTCCAGCCGGGCGACATCTACATGCTGTGCTCCGACGGCCTCACCGATCCGCTCGACGACGAGCAGCTCGCCGGCATCATGCGCGGCGTGCCGGTCGACGACCTCGCCGAGCTCCTGGTGCTCAAGGCACTCGAGCACGGCACCGAAGACAACGTCACCGTGGTGGTGGTGGGTGTGAACGAAGGCTGAGGGCCGTCGGTTCCTACCGAAGCCGCTCTGACAGACGCCATCGGTCGGTGTGCAGATCTTGCACCCGGGGATGGCCGTCTTCGCTCTGGATGGTCCAGGTGACGGCCTGTGGCGTCCCGAAGTTCGAGAAGCGGGCCACGAGCGCGGTGGGGCTGGCCTTCTCGATGAGCACGGCGTCGATCTGGTAGTCCTGCGCATCGATGAGGGGGTCAAAGCCCGGGAAGGGGGTGCCGCTGGCGTCTGCCTTCGCCTGGGCGGCGACGATGGCAGCCCGGGTGTGGGTGGACCAGCATGTGGCTTGCACGAGCGGGACCGGCAGTTGGTCGGCGAGGTACGGCGCGTAGGCAGCGCGGACCATCGCGACCGGGTCGTCGGGGCAGGCGGGGGGACGGTCTGGAGCCCCGCCGGTGGACGAGGGGCCCGACCGGGTGGGAGCGACCTCGCTGGGCAGGGAGGGCATGGTGGGGACATCGAGCCCACCACACCCGGCCAGCAGGAGGAGCGCTCCCCAGCCCCTCATTCGTCGTCCGGACCTTCGGCACCCACCACCGCGCCCACGTCGTCGGCGAGCTGGCGGGTCTGGCCTCGAAGCAGCTTCACGAGTCCGCGGGTGTGCTCGGAGCGGCCCCAGTAGTCGGCTTTGTCGTCGCCGGGCTTCTGGAGGACTTCGAGGGTCTGGGAGTTGCCCTTGTCGTCGGTGAAGGTGAGGCTGAACAGCAGCTCGATGCCGTCGGTGTCGTCGTCTTCGCTGGCATACGAGGTGGACTTCAGGCGGAAGGCCTTGTCCATCCAGGTCTTCAGCTGGGGGTCGGCCTCTTCCGGCGCATCCTGACGCACCCAGGTGGCGCGCTCGGGGTCCTCGGCATTCTTCTGGAGGATGTCGATGCTGCCGGCGGGGCTGCCGATGGTGACGGAGCCAATCCGCTTGGTCTCGAACGACCACAGGGTGCGGTCGGGGAGGCGGGTGCGGGCGTACCGGAGCGGACGCAGCACTTCATCGTCGACCAGGTACACGTCGCCCGACTCGGGGTCGCGGACGTAGCGGTCGCGGGTGCCGTAGACCTCGCCGCCCACATCGAGGCGGATGGTCTTGCCCTTGCGTTCGAGCACCAGGGCGTCTTGGGGGTCGTTGAGGCCGGTGGTCTCGAGCTTTTCGTCCGAGATGTCGTCGAGCTTGCGCAGGGCGAGCAGCGGGGCGAGGCTCTTGAAGAGGGCGTCGCCCTTGTCGCCCGACTTGAAGGTGCTCACGCTCGCTTCGTACTCGGGCTCGGGCTCGGGCTCGTGCGGTGCTTCGGGCGCATCCGGGGCATCGGGCTCGGCGGCGGCCTCTTCGGGCGTCTTCGGGCCTTCGGGCGCGGCGGGCTCGGGCGGCTTCGGCGGCTCGGGCGTCTTCACTTCGGTCCAGCGCGTGTACTGGACGTCGTAGTAGGTGCCGAGGGCGTCTTCTTTGCGCTCGACGATGGCTTCGTCCTTGTTCCTGGACGACCAGGTGACCTTGGTGAGGTCTTCGACTTCACCGGCCACCAGCACCACCTTGCCGTCGAGCTCCAGCTCTGGCTCGGCGGTGTAGTTCATCCAGCTGGCGCCGAGCAGCGCGAGCAGAACGGAGCCGTAGATGGCGGAGCTGCGCATCATGCCGTTCATGCGGCACCTCCCTTCTTGCGCAGGCGGATGCGGGCGACACCAAGGCCCAGCAGTCCGAGCGGGACGATGAAGCCAGTGCCGTAGAACATCCAGCCCTGGCCTTCTTTCGAGTGCTCGATCTTGACGTCTTCTTCGCTCTCGACCGTGCCACCGAGGGCTTCGTCTTCGGCGAGCCAGGCGATGGAGTCGGCGATGAGCTGGACGTTGGCCGGGGTGCGGCGGGGGTCGAGCACGGCGTCGGTGGCCCAGGTGGCGTCGCCGATGACCAGCGTGCGGAACTCGCCGTCGCCTTCGCCGGGGCCCGAGGCGGCCACCAGGAGGTTGAAGGTCTGGCGGCGCTCACCGGCTTCGGCTTCGAGCTTGTAGTCGCCGTCGTCGGCCCACACCTCGGCGAGGGTGCGCATGGCGACGGTGCGCTTGAACGGCACCTTGCCCTCTTCCACGACCGGCGAGGCGCCGAGCGCGATGAAGACCAGCTCGTCGCTGTTCCGAGAGAGCGTGGTGACCGATTGGTGCGTGGAGTACTTGTTGGTGACCAGGTTGTTCTGGTCTTTCGGCGCCCGGAAGATGGGGATGATGTTCTGGTCGCTGGTGAGCGTGGTGGTGGTGCTGATCGACACACCCAGCGGCTTCAGCACCGGGGTGAGGTCGGTCATGCCGGGCTCGCCCAGCACCCACAGCGCGCCACCCTTCTTCCGGAAGGTGTCGATGGCGGCCAGCTCTTCGTCGAGGAAGGGCAGGGTGGGGCCGGCGATGACCACCACGTCGGCGTCTTCGGGGACTTCGGTGGCCAGACCGTCGGTGAGGCCCAGCTCCTTGACCCGGAAGTTCATGGCCGTGAGCACGCGCTTGAAGGCGCCGAGCTTGCGGAGAGGGTCGGTGTCGGAGTCCCAGTACAGCTCGCCGTGGCCCACCGTGAAGTAGATGGTGCGCTTGTCGCGGGCGAGCTTGATGAGGGCCTCGCGCACGTTTTCGTCGAGCTTCTTGAGCTTGCGGCGCGCCTTGTCGAACTCGGTGCCCACCTTGACGTTTTCGGTCTGGAGGTCTTCGCCTTCGCCGCGGGCGAACACGATGCTGCCGTTGTCGCGGACCTTGAGTTCCTTGGCGAGCTCGGGCTCGAGGGCGTGGTCGACGAACTCGATCTGGAGGTTGGGGGCGTCGAGTTGGTCGAAGTAGGTGCGGATTTCTTCGCGGACGTCGGAGTTGGCCGGGAAGAAGAGGTATGCGCGCACCTCGGTGTCGAGGCCGGTGGCGAGCGCCTGTGTGGAGGTGCCCGGGCTGGCCGTCTTGAAGTACCCGAAGTCCCAGCGCTGGTTGTGCTGTGAGGCGAGGTAGTTGAGCGGGAACAGCAGGGCGAAGGCGAGGGCCATGGACAGGCCGCCACCGGCTGCTTCCTTCACGCGCGTGGGCATCACCAGCAGTGGTGAGACCGCCAGGGAGCGCTCGACCGCGAGGAACGGCAGGGTGCCGGCCAGCCAGATGATGGGCCAGGTGGCGGTGATGACGGTGCCGTAGCGGGCCTCGGCGAGGTCGTCGGTGAAGCCGATGGCGTCGACCACGGTGTCGAGGGACAAGCCGTAGATGGCCAGCGAGGACAAGCCGACCGCACCGAAGAGGAGGGCCTGGTCGTGGGCGGGGCGCTGGTCGGCGGACGCGGCGTTGCGCCTGCTGAACGCGAGGCCCAGACCGCCGATGGCCAGGAGCACACCCACGCCGGTCAGGCCGTAGCGGGCGGGGTCGTCGCCGCCGAAGATGCGCTCTCCCAGGAGCACGAGGAACATGCCCAGGAGGTAGAGGATGCCGGAGAGTCTCACTGCCACCTCCTCGCCTGCAGAGCCCGGGTGGCCGCCAGCAGGAACGCGAAGCTCACAGAGCCGAAGTACACGAGGTTCTCCGTGTTGAGACGGCCGCGCATGAAGGGCTGGAAGTGCTTGTCCCACAGCGCCACGTACGCGAGGACGTCGCTGAGCGGGGCTTCGGTGAAGCGCGACAGGAACCAGCAGATGACGATGACCAGCGTGAAGGCCCCGCCGAGCACGACGGCGAGCAGCTGGTTGCGGGCGAGGGCGCTGGCGAAGGTGCCAATCGCGATGGTGGTGCCCGAAGCGAGGGCCACCCCGAGGTAGCCGACGGCCACCTGCGCCATGCTCACCTTGCCGTTCACGAAGATGAGGGCCGGCATGTACGAGGTGCAGGCCAGGATGACGAGCATGAAGCCCCAGGCGCCCAAGAACTTGCCGGCCACCACCTGTGCGGCGGAGATGGGGGCGCTCTCGAGCAGCACGAGGGTGCCGGTCTGGCGCTCTTCCGCGAGCAGGCGCATGGTGAGGAACAAGCCCCCGATCATGACCGTGCCCGAGGTGTAGAAGAAGAAGTCTTCGAGGACCTCGGCCGAGTAGCGGGGCCGCTCGGTGAGCCCGAAGACGTTGAAGAACAGGCCGTCGAACAGCAGCACGCTCGCCAGGACAATCCAGCCCCAGGTGGTGTTGAAGTACGTGCGGAGCTCGCGTCCGGCCAACAGCAGGACGGCGTTCATCGGGCACCCCCGGTTGCCGAGGCGCTCTTGGTGAGCGCGACGAAGATGTCTTCGAGCTCGTCGCCTTCTTCTTCGAGGCGACGCAGGCCCAGGCTGGAGCGGACCAGGAGGTCGACCACGGCTTCGCGGTTGTCTTCGGCCAGCTCGAGGCGGAGGTCGAGGCGGCCGTCGCCGGCATCCTGGACGTCGAGGACCTTCACACCGGGTTGGTCGTCGAGGGCCGCGCGGGCGGCTTCCCGAGTGCCCGACACCGTGAGCGACAGGATGGTGGCGCCGGACTTGCGACCGCGGAGCTCTTCGCCTGTGCCCACGAACACCAGCTTGCCGCGCTGGAGGACCAGGATGCGGTCGCAGGTCTGTTCGATCTCGGAGAGGATGTGGCTCGACACCAGCACCGTGCATTCCTGGCCGAGGCCCCGGATGACCTTGCGCATCTCGACGATTTGGACGGGGTCGAGGCCGCTGATCGGTTCGTCGAGGATGACGAGCTTGGGCTGGTGGATGATGGCCTGGGCGATGCCGACCCGCTTTCGGTAGCCGTGCGAGAGCTGGTCGATGACCCAGTCTTCGCGGCCGTGCAGCTGGCATCGCTGAATGACGGTGGGGAGACGCGCTTCCACCGCAGACGACGACATCCCGCGCAGGCGGCCTACGAAGCGTAGGAACTCGCTGACGGTCTGTTCGCGGTACAGCGGGGGAGTCTCGGGCAGGAAACCGATGCGCTTGCGAAAGCTCTCGGGGGCGTCGGCGAGGTCTTCGCCATCCACGCGTACCGTGCCGGCCGATGGCGGCAGCAACCCTGCGATCACCTTGAGTGTGGTGGTCTTCCCGGCTCCGTTGAGTCCGAGGAAGCCCACGATGGTGTTGGACGCGATGGTGAAGCTGACGTCGTCGACGGCGCGGTGGTTTCCATAGAAGCGACTGAGGTGCGAGACCTCGATCATCCGGAACCTCCGGGTTGTGGCTCTTCAGGGGCCCACAGCCAAACAGCACGACCCCCAACGAGAGGGGGCCGAGAGGGCAATCTCGGTAGTCTCACGGTCTCGACGCTGCAAGTCTCCGAGGGGATTCGGGCGCCTTTTCTGCTGCGCAATCCATGTGCAGCCCGGTGCCGCGGTGGTCTACTCGGCGGCCAGGTGGTCGACCAAGGCGATGAGCGCACCCACGCCGCGGTCTGTGTCGGGCTGTGGGTCGCGGGGGTTGTACCAGCGAAAGTCCACCTTGCGGTCGGCCGGATGACGCAGCGACAGGCCCGACCGGGTGAGCTCGATGAGAAAGGCGTGGGTGCCGTAGGTCTCGTAGAGGTGGTCGAGCTCCATGCCGTGCCCGCGGAAGAAGAAGGCCCAGTGCGACAGCTGCTGCACCCGGTACGCCCGGGCGCCCTGGCCGCTCTGCATCACGTGGCCGAGCTCGACGAACCGCTGGTGGTCGGGGGGACGCTCCCAGAGGCCGGCCCACGGGTAGTAGATGTAGCCGCCGAAGGCATGGAGGCTGACGGCGACGTCGAAGCGCTCGCGGTTGGCCAGGGCGTCGATGGCGCGGGACTCGGGCTGCGACAGCGGGCTGGGTGATGTGGTGTAGCGACGCGGGATGATGTGGCGCCAGATGGCCTTGGCCTCGCGGTTCACGGCGAAGTCGCGGTTGAGGTCGACGCCGTTGGCGTTGCTGCGTCGGTAGCGGTTCTCGCCGGCCCGCAAGTCGGCCTCGACCCGGGCGCGTCCGTCGACATTGAGGAGTGGCACGATGGTGACCCGCACGCCGGGGACGGGGCTCTCGGCGAGTCGGACCGCGAGCTCGGTGGCCACCTCGGCCCCCACCCACTCGAGTGCGTGGATGGACGCCGACACGAGGACGGTCTGCTCGGGGGGCGCCGTGGGGTGGGTGATGTGGAAGGCCCAGATGGGCCGGTTCTCGACCGTGGTGCCGATGCGCTCGACCTGCACCACGCCGGGGCGGTCGCGGACATAGGGCGCCAGCTCGGCGTAGACCTCGGCCTTGAACCGGTAGTCGGGCTCCGGGTGCACGGTGGGCGGATGGCGGGCGACGAGGTCGAGAAAGGCCGCTGTGTCGTTGGTCTCGGTGCGCTCGGGCAGCTCGGTGATGTGCACGGTGGGCAGGGGGTCGGGCTTGGGCTCGGCGGCGGCGGGCAGACCGATCCACATCAGCGCGAGGAGGATGGGGCGCATGCGGTGACCTCCATTGACAAGCAAACACCGGCTAACGGTCCGGTGGCGGGTGACACTGAAACTTGGTGGCCGGTCGACCGACAAGACGGGTTGCACCGAGGCTCGTCCGTTGCTGTCCGTTCGTTTCCCTGCCGGTACCAACCCGTTCGCCCGTCCGCTCAAACGCGCGGAAGGGGAGCTGACCCGGTCGCTCACGCGGCTGTCGTCCGGCATGCGAATCAACGCGGCGGCCGATGATGCCGCTGGTCTGGGCGTGTCCACCGACCTCCACACCGAACAGCGGTCGAGCCGGATGGCGCTGCGGAACGTGCAAGACGCCATGGAAATGACCTACACGGCGGAAGGGGGGCTGCACGAGGTCACCGACATTCTGCAGCGCATGCGGGCGCTCGCGGTGGCCAGTGCCTCGCAGACCCTCGCGTCGGAAGAGCGCGGCTACCTGCAGGACGAATACGCCGAGCTGCTCGGTGAAGTCGACCGCATCGCCAACACCACCACCTTCGCCGGCCGCCGCTTGCTGGCGCCGAAGGGGGTGGATGTGCTGTTCATGATCGACACCTCCGACAGCATGGGCCTCGAGATTCCCGGCTTCCAGGCTGAGATTCCGGGCTTTCGCGAGACCATGCAGGCCGCCGGCCTCGATGTACGCATGGGCCTGGTGGGCGTGAGCAACGCCATCGACACCCTCGACGGCAGCACCACACACGTCTCGCTCACCGGCGACGCCGACGCCTTCGACTCCGCCCTGTCCACGTTCACCAACAACGGCGTGGGCCTGATGGACCCCTACACCACCATGCTCGACCAGGCAGGCATCGCGCCGGTGGTGGGCGACGACGGCCCCGAACACCAGGGCTTCCGCCAAGACGCCCAGAAGCTCATCCTCTACGCCGCCGACATCGGCCAGGAAGTGAGCCTCTCCAGTGCCACCGAAACGTCCGCAGCCTCGGCCCTGTCCGCTGCAGGCTTCGAGGTCCACGTCATGACCCGCCTGGCCGCGAATGGCGGCGACTACGACGAAATCACCACCGCCACCGGGGGCACCCTCCAGGACATGAACGGCTTCGGCGTGGGCTTCGACACCATGCTCGACAACATCGCCCAGTCGGTCATCTCCAGCGCCCGACCGGTCGACAAGCTCGACGTCCAGGCCGGCACGGGCAGCGGCGCCGACAGCCGCATCGAGCTGGGCTTTCCGGCCGACACCACCACCTTCACGCTCGGCATCCAGGACTCCGACGTCGAGACGGTGGGTGCGGCGCGCGATGCCATGGATGCCCTCGACACCGCGCTCCAGAGAGTGGGGAGCTCCTTCGCCGAGCTCGGCGCCAGCTACAACCGCCTGGAGTCGGCCGCCAACCACCACGAACACCGCTTGGCGGCCCTGGCGAGCGCCGAGTCTCAGATCCGCGACGCCGACATGGCCAAGGTCACCGCTGCCCTCACGGCTGCTCAGATCGTGCAGCAGGCCGGCATCGCAGCGCAGGCCCAGGCCAACGACATCCACGCCTCCACCATCCCGGCCCTCATCGGCTGACGGCGAGTCCGGCGAGGATGGCCCGGGCAGCGTCCGACCAGCTGGGCAGGCGGACGGCCCGTGCAGCAGCTCGGAGGGCGGTGTGGTGGGGTCCCATGGCTGCCTGCAGGATGGGCGACCAGGTGGTGGGGTCGGCGGGCAACAGGCGGGTGGCCGCCTCCACAGCAGGCGTGCGGGCCCCGGCCGCGGTGGTGACTACGGGAATGCCGCGCACGAGGGCCTCTGCGATGGCCATGCCGTAGGCTTCGTAGTGGGCGCCATGCACCAACAGGCCCGCCTGGCCGTAGGCGTGGTCGAGCGCGGGGGCGTCGAGCTCTCCGGCGAAGTGCACCCGGTCTCCGAGGTGTAGAGCGGCCACCAGTGCGCGGATGTGGGCAAACCATGCGGGGGCTGTGGTGGTGGACCCGGCGCAGGTGAGGTGCCATGGAAGGTGGGTGAGTGTGGACAGTGCGCGGAGAAGGCGGTCGTGGCCCTTGCGCGGGGTGATGGTGGCGACGCTCAGCAGGGCATGGGGGTCGGACGCCGAGACCGGCTGGGCAGGGGCCGTGCCCGGGAGCACGCAGGTGGCCTGGAGGTGGAAGCCGTGGAGGTCGGTGAGGGTGGGGGAGCCTGTGGCGATGCAGGCATGAGCGGCCTGGAGCGCGTGTGCCTCGGCCGCGCGGAGGTGGTCGGCTTCGGCCCGGGTGAGGCCCGTCTCGCGAAAGAGGGGGCTGTGGACCAGCACGGTGCACGGGTGGCGAAGGGTGAGCCGGGGCAGGAGGGGGCCGAGCCCGGTCCACAACAGGCCGTCCACGAGCAAGGGCAGTCCAGGCGGGAGCTCGGAGAGCGGTGCCACCATGCGGTCGAGCTGTGGTGGCGTGGGCAAAGGCCAGGTCCCGGTGAGAGGGACCTGGAGAACCGCGTGACCGGATGCGTCGAGGGCGTCGATGAGGGCGAGGTTGTAGAGGGTGCCGCCGGTGCGGGGCAGAGGTCCGCCCGGGAGGATGAAGCCGAGGGTGGTCATGGGACAGGCTCCGGCGCAGGCAGGGCGAGCAGGACCAGGCCGGGGAGGGCGCCTGCCAGGAACGACAGCCCGAAGAGCAGCGACATGGCCAGGGCGTCTTCGGGCGACCAGCCGAGGTGGGGAAGCACCGCCACGAGCGAGCCCTCGCGCAAGCCCCAGCCGCCGGCAGAGACGGGAACCGACGCCGCCAGCAGGCCGAGGGGGGCTGCGGTGACGAGCCAGATGCCGGGTGCGTGTCCGAGGGCGAGACCGCAGGCTGCGAATCCACCCAGGATGGCCGCCAGCAGGGTGAGTCCGAGCATGAACAGCAGCGCGGGTGAGCGGCGAGCCGTGCGCCGGAGGTCGGCGGAGACCGACCCGACGACCGGGGCCCGCTGTGGAAGCACCCACCCGGAAGCCACCACGAGTGTAGCGAGGAGCACCCCCACGAGCAGCCCGGCAGGCTTGGAGGCGGTCTGTGGCCACCACACCACCGCACCAGCCACCGCAGTGGCCAGCACGGTCTGGCCCCACCAGCGGTCGACCAGAGCCGCTCGCATCGCCCGCGCGAGCCCTTGCTGTCGTTGGCGCCACACCCGCAGCACGTCGCCAGCCACACCGCCGGGCAGCACCTGGTTCACGGCCGTTCCCGCTGCGAACTCGGTCCAGGCCTCGCGGCGGGAGAGCGGTACGTCGAGCGCCCGACTCGTGTGGTGCCACCGTTCTGCCGCCAGGACGGTCTGGACGGGCACGAGGAGCACGGCCACAGCCCACCACCCCGGCGCAGCCCCACGAAAGGAGGTGGCCAGAGCATCGGGGTCGACACGAGACCCGGTCCAGGCGAACGCGCCGATTGTGACCGCCAGCACGGCAAAGGCACGCACCAGGGTGCGGGTGCGGGAGCTCATCGGGCGCCGGGGTAGACCACGCGGTGGCACAGGGCGCCGGGCTGTCGGGTGAGGGTGGCCATGGTGTCGGGGAGCTGGTCGAACGGCGACTCACCGTCGATGAGAACGTCGAGTGTGGGGTCGGACAGCAGGTCGAGCGCGACACCCAGGCGCCGGCGATAGGTCCAGCGTGGGGCGCGGTGCGGGGGAATACGGCCCACCTGGCTGGAACGGATGTGGAGCCGGCGGCTGTGGAAGGCCCCGCCGAGGGGAGTGGGCACTGGACGGTCGCCGTACCAGCTCATCTCGAGCACCATGGCTTCGACACCGGCCAGGCGCAGAGCGGTGGCGAGGCCGGCGGGGCTGCCCGAGGCGTGCACCACGCAGTCCTGGTTGGCGGGGGCGGCGTCGGGGAGGGCGAAGCCTATGCCCAGGTGGTGGGCGGTCTGCGCGCGTTCGGGGAGCACGTCCACCAGGGTGACGGTGGTTCCGGGGATGCGACCGGCGAGCCAGGCCACGAGGCAGCCCACCACGCCGCCACCCACCACCGTGACGTGATCGCCCGGCCCGAGTCCGGCGTCCCACACGCCATTGAGGGCGGTCTCGAGGTTGGCGGTGAGCACTGCGCGTTCGGGGGGAAGGTGGTGCGGGAGGGGGACTACCAGGGCTTCGTCCACCACGAAGCGGTCCTGGTGGGGGTGCAGGCAGAAGACCGAGCGGCCAGCCAGTCGCCCGCTCTCCACGACGCCCACGGCGATGTACCCGTACTTGACGGGAAACGGAAAGTCGCCCTGCTGGTGGGGGCCGCGCATGGCCTGGTGCTGGCTCTCGGGAACCAGTCCGCGGAAGACCAACGACTCGGTGCCGCGGCTGATGCCTGTGAAGAGCGTGCGGACCAACACCTGCCCCTCATCCGGGACGGGCAGGGGTTCGGTGCGCAGGGCACCGGTGCCGGGGGCGATGGTCCAGAATGCGGTGGCGGAGGAGGCGTGCATGCCGGCGCCGGTATCGCCTCGCACGCACCGACGAAAGCGACGGGTGCACTCTGCAATCGTTGCCCGTGCCGAGGCGTCCCACGGGCGTCCCCGAACCCCGGAGGCTTGTGTGCCCGCTGAAGCTCCCCCCACGCTCATTCCCGGCGTGCCCGACGACACCACACTCGCGCTGGTCACCATCGGCGGGGTGCTGGTGTTGCTGGTGGCCGCCCCTTTGGTGGCGTGGCTGGTGCGGCGCGGGCTCGACAAGGCGGGCCTCCAGGGACCGACACCCCACACCCCCGGCCTGGACTGGGGGCGCATCGCGGGCCTGATGGCGGGCTTCACCGTCGTGGCGGTGGGCGTGCCCATGTTGTTTCCGGGCACGGATGCGAGCGTGCGGCGCATCCTCCAGTCCGTCATCAGCGCGCTGCGACCCCTCGCGGCACCGATGTTCATCCTGGCCGCTGCAGACCACTACCGGCGGGTGTGGCACATGGAAGCCGACCGCCAGAAGGGCCCGGAGCGGGACCGCCTGGTTCAGCGCGCAGAACAGCTGCGCATCGGGGGCTTCGTGGCCGCTGCGGTGGCGCTGGTGGGGGATGGGCTGTGGAGTGCGTGGCCGCTGGCGGTGGTGGCGCTGGTGGTGTGGGCGATGCACGACCCCACCCTGCGGCCGCTGTTCGACCGCCTGGTCGCCGACCTCCAGGCGGGGCATCGACTCCGCAAGCGGTCGGAGTGGACGGAGGGGATGGCCGTTGAGGTGGACGGTGTGCGGGGTGTTCTCGCTGGACCGGTGGGCATCGTCAACACGCGGGTGGCGCTGCCGGAAGGCGAGCGGGTGGTGCGCAATGTGGAGCTTGTGGCCACCCTCTCCCCGGTGGAAGGGCCCGGGCACCCTGACGCTCAAAGTCCTCCTCTCTCAGGGGAAGTGGCCACAGCGTCCCTCCATCCGGACGACTTCAGGTGAGAATGGCGATGTCCTCCCCCTTCAGGGGGAGGTGGCCCGAAGGGCCGGAGGGGGCCCACCAGAGAGCCCTCCGCCGCGAAGTCCTCCCCTTTCAGGGGTCTCCTACCCGCACAAGTTGGGCTCTCCGCCGACAGAACACCGGGGTCCTTGGTTGAGGTTGGCTCGGGGCTGACTGCTCGTGCTTCAGCGGGGGACTCCGTCCCCCAGACACCCCCTGTTTTCCCGCGCG
>Ga0213833_1000447_pt1 | contig 43164 bp, 39 predicted proteins | sample SWATP21_FD_160575 | JGI IMG/M metagenome (GOLD analysis project Ga0213833, IMG submission 160575) | Coastal seawater microbial communities from Marineland, Florida, United States - SWA TP2 #1 | ecosystem: Environmental > Aquatic > Marine > Coastal | place: USA: Florida | collected 2016-08-14 | reverse complement strand
AACCAACGGCGCTGGTGGCGCCGTTTCGACCACTTCAGGCTTCAGCCCTGCCGTCTTCGAATCGGCGAGCGATGGTGACGTTGCGGTGATGACAGGAGCAGGGTCGGCCGGCGACGTTTCGGTGATGGCCGGGGCAGCCATGCCCGCAAGCGCCCCACAGTCCGCGCCTCCCTCCGTCAACATTCCCCACTCGGCGGCGGTGGAAAGCAGCGGCTTTGAGGGCGGCGTCGCGGTGTTCCACATCCACGACCGCATCAATGTGCGGTCCCGCCACGGGCGCCACTCACGACGAAACACGCAGCGTGGTCGCCGTGTCCTCATGCGGTCCCTGCGCCTGCCCAATGCGTCCCTCTCCTACGAGATCTACCCGGCGTCGCCGCAACCGCACTCGGCGTTTCGGTGTGTGCAAGTGCGCCACACGGCAGCGTACCCGTTGCTGCCGTCCAGCCGGGCGTTTGTGTACGTTGACGGCGCCTTCGCCACTCGTTCCCACCTGCCGCTGACCAACACCGGCGGCGTGCTGCGCATGTACCTTGGCTCCGACAACGAGGTCCGGGTGCATGTCAGCGCCGAAGACGAGGTTCACTCCAAGGAAAACGCCCACCTGCTGTTCAACGACTACCGCCAGCGCCACGTCGTCTCCCGGATCGTGGATGTGGTCAACTTCAAGTCCAGCCCCGTGCGCCTGCGGCTGGTGTCCCCGATCCCTGCGTCGCAAGACGCGCGCATCGTTGTTAAGATGGTGGACCCCCCAACCACCTCGCTGGTGCGCGATGCCGGCAAGAACTGCAGCGCTGCTTCACGCGCCGACCCGTCCAAGGACGAGCCTGGTGGCGCTCGTGTTGCTGGGTGTCAGTGCCTTGGCGGCGGTGGGACCCAGGCTGAGTGCTTTGTGATGGGCCATGCGCTGCACGAGCAGCACCCCAAACGTCTCGAGTCTCATGTGTGGGTGGCTCCGTCAGGCACGCTGCACATGCCCATCGTCTACGCCATGGAGTGGCCTGACGAGGAGGCCAAACGCAGGAACGGTGGAGTTGTAGTGGTTGTGGATCCCAACCCTGCGCGTATCGACGTGTGAGATGGTGGTTGCGGTGAGCGTGTGTGCCACGTGGGTCACACGCAGTGCCAAGAGTGCAGTGCAGTGCAGTGAAAATCGTTGCCCCCCAACACACATAGCAAGCACACTGCGAACCCACGCGCTTCTGGCAGGTTTGTACGCCAGCATTCAAAAATAGCAAATCAATCAGCCTCTTGAAGTTCAGCGCAGTGCGGAAGTTACTCGTACACAAAAAGCACACGTGGAGGCGGCAAGCGTGCGCCGTTCCTCGCGACAGCTTCCGCCAGGACGGCCCTCATGACGCGTTGGATGCACTGCTAAGAGTCACAGGGAGGTCCTTTGGCGCGGGACAAACGATGGTGTCACGAACTTGCACGTGGCGGCGACGCGCATATCTCCTTTTGTTGGCGGCCGTGTCACTGTGGTCGCTGGCGCAAGGTGTGGTGCAGGAGGTGCCACTCAAAGCCCTGGTGGTGTGCTCCAGCACGGCTGACCCAAACTACGCGTCCATCGTGACCGCGTTGCGGGCACACGAGATGCCGTTCCAGTCCTTCGCGTTGTTCCCCGCTGCTGCCAGCGTGCGTGGTGGCTCTCCACTTGTGCTCGAGGCCAGCGGCAAGCCGCTGTACGGCTGCGTCATTCGGGTCGGCACGCTCCAATACGCCAACGGGACCAACGCGCTGACCGCCGCGGAAGAGTCTGCGCTCTCGAGCTACGAGGCCGCTCACGGCGTGCGAGTGGTGGTGGTGGCGGCGGTGCCGGCTGCCACTTCCGGCGTGACGGCACCCACACTCCCCGGCGGAGACACCACGCCGATGTTCCTCTTCTTCCACAACAACGCCACGGCTGCCAGTGGTCTCATGTCGCATACCGGCGTGGCAGGCGGCGCGTCCATGCGCAAGTGGCCCACCGCAGTGTCCAACGCCACGCTTGCGACACCTTACATGCTGTTTGGGCCCAGCGCAACCGGCGGTGGTGTGGCATCCACGGTGGCTGCGGCGGAGGTGCACGTGTCGCCGACACGCACCCACCTGGAGCTGTACTTTGACGTCGTGGGCGACGCCGGACTCGCCGCGACGTTGGCGGCGGGTGTCGCCATGCGGTGGGCGTTTGGACCCGCCTACGCAGGGTGCCGACGACTGCGGCTGTCGCTGCAGGTCCAGGACATGTTCTTGACCGAGTTCCAGTACAACACCACGGCCCAAGGGCCCGGTTCCACGTGGTACCGCGCCTCTGGCCTCGACGTGGACGCGCTGGCCGTGGCGCAGGAGGTGGTGTCGCAGACCGTGCTGCCGCCCGGCTCCGCCGTGCGCTTCGAGTTTGTGTACGCCGGGGGTGGTGTGGAAGCCAACCTGGGCGTCGCCACGGACGCCAGCTTCCTCGAGGGCTCCCTCCTTCGCAACCGCTTCTTTTGGGTGTCCGCCGGCTTCTCCGGCATGTCCTTTGAGCACATCGACCTGCCCACGGGCCTGCCGTGCGCCGCGGACATGACCTGCCCCGGCGCCGCCGCCTCTTGCGTGGATGTGCCCACGTCGCAGGCCGCGGTGCAGTGCGAACTGACCGCCAACGGCGCCTTTGGCGACACCTTGGCCGGCGGCGACCCCGCCGCCAAGTGCGGCAGCGACCCGGCCGCCGCCGGCTGTGCCGCGTTTTCTCCGGCGTCCGTGGTGTTCCCGGCGCGCCGCGGGCTGTTCAACGCCGCCGCCATGGCGGGTGCCGTGGCTGTCGGGAAGACGCACACCCTGTTCGACGCGGCGTGCAGTGTGGCGCTTCCGACGTGCGAGGGGCTGGTGGTGCAAGCCACGCCGTTTGACGCCGTGTCGCAGCACGGCATGCTGCTGCTGCCCCACGTGTCGTCGGACGTGTACTACAACGTCGCGACGAAGGCGCAGCTGCAGAGTCAGTTCCGGGCGCGGTCGGCCGGCACCCCGCGTGTGAACGACACCTTTGACGCCATCATGCGGTCGGCTGCAGAAGACGCGGCGACGCTGGTGCTGGGCCTGCGCCCCGACGTGCAGCTGCTGCACCAAATGAACATCGCACGGTTTGACCCGGGCGCCGCCATCGCCGCGACCGCTGCCAGTGCCCACAACAGCTCCCTTGCGGCGCTGTACCTGCACGCCATTGCGGCTCGGCTTGCCGACCTCACGTCCCTGCCCGTTGCGTCGCACCGGCTGGATGATTTGGCCACGGTGTACAAGGCACGCGCCCAGCGCCAAGGCTGTGGGTACACGGCCACCGCGCTGGTGGTGGACAACTTTGCTGGTAGTGGCCAAAAGCAAGTCGTGGGCGCGCGTGTGCGAAGCTCTGAGCCATGTGTGGTCGGCATCACGGGCATGCGCGGTGTCCCTTCGGCGACGGTGGAGATCGAAGAGTGCGTTGTTGTGTTGTGTTGTGTTGTGTTGTGTTGTGTTGTGTTGTGTTGTGTGTTGTGTTTTTTGTTTTGTGTTTTCGTTTTTGCTCCGCTCTTGCACACCCTTTCGTTGCTCACTCTTATTGTTGCTGCTCTGCCGCTGCTGTTGCCTGCCTCCCCTCGTTTGTTTGTCGTGGCTTGGCGCGGTGCGCGTGAATGACCCATTGAATGAATGGCTGGATGGCTGCATTGTGATCTGCCAGGTATGGTCCAGATGTGACCACGTGGATCTCCACGCCGGGCTCGAATGTGGACGTGCTCATCCCCGCAGCGCTGCCCATCACGCCCAGCGACGTGAACGTGACACTGTTGTCCGCGACCACCGTGGTCGCCGGCACCCCGGTCGTCGCGGAGTTGAGCGTGGTGCAGGTGCACCCACTGGGGTACAGCGACCGCGTGGAGGGCGTCCAGTTTGTGGTCAACGCCACCGGCGACGCGTGGGTGAACGCCACGGTGGCGGAGCTGGGCAACGGGCTGTACCGCATCACCACCACGACGCCCCTGGCCGGTACATACCACGTCGCCGTGTACCTTGTGTCCCCCACCTCCGGCGCGCACGTCCCCGTCGGCGCGGCGAGCTTCGTCATCAACGCCACCACCCCGCCGTCGGTGTGCTCCAACCGCGGCAGCGTGCTGGGCGTGCCCCACGCGTGCTCCTGCGTGACCGGCGGCTCCTACGGCGCGTTGGCGTGTGTGGAGACCTGCGCCCCGGGCGCCGGCTTCTCCTGCTGCGGCTGCACCTGCTCCAGCGACTACGCGGGGCCGAGTTGCGGCGCCACGTGTCCCATGGCGGGCGGCGCGCAGTGCAACGGTCGTGGCGTGTGCGACGCCGCGACGGCCACGTGCCGGTGTGGCGCGGGGTTCTTTGGCGCCGCGTGCGAGTTGGCGTGCCCCGGCAGCCTCGCGTCCGCGTGCAGCGGGCACGGGGTGTGTGACGGCGGCACCGGGACGTGCCAGTGCAGCCACGGGTGGTGGGGCGAGGACTGCAGCCACGAGTGCCCCGGCGGCGGTGCCACGCCGTGCGGCGGACATGGGACGTGCAACGGCACGTCCGGCGAGTGCGCGTGCGACCTCCACCACTACGGCGCCGCCTGCGAGTCGTACTGCCACGCCGAGGTGACGTGCAACGGCGGCGGGCGGTGCTCCGACGCCGGCGCGTGTGTATGTGGCCCCGCGCACGGCGGCACCAACTGTGACGTCGGCCTGTGCGGTGAGGCCAACGCGTGCTCCGGCCACGGCTACTGCGGCGACGCCGGGTGTTCGTGCGTCGCCGGCTTCTACGGCCCCGTGTGCGCCGATAGCTGCCCCGGGTGGGACGGCAGCGTGTCCTGCAGCGGCCACGGCGGCTGCGGCCCGCTGGCGCCGGACACGTGCTGCTCCGACGGCCACTGCATGTGTGAGTCGGGGTACTGGGACAAGGAGTGCAGCAGCGAGTGCAGCAGCAGCAGCGGCAGCGGCGGTGCGGGCGGCGGTGCGGGGAGTGGCGGCAGTGGCGGTAGTGGCAGCGTGCTGGACTGCTCCTCGGGCGCGTGCCAGGTGACGGGGACACGGCGCGTGGCGACGCAGCGTGTGCGCATCCACACCCTCGTCGTGGTCACGGACCCGTCCTCCGCCGCCGACGCCGCCGCGCTCGCCGTCGTTCGACGCACGCTGCGCTCCGTGCACTCGCCATGGACCGAGGTGGCGCTCTCCGCCGGCGCCAGCCTGCAGTTGCGCGCAGCGCCGGCCGCGGGTGGCGGCGGCCTGTACCACGCCATCGTCATGACGTCGTTCCCCACCGCCGCCATTCGCTCCCTGGCCACCGCCGCGCTGACGGCCGTCGAGACGTACGAAAAGGACTTCCACGTCCGCCGCGTGTTCTTGCTGTCGTCCCCCGCGGACGCCGGCGTTGGCACGGTGCCCGCCGCGGCGATGCCGCCCACCGCGGCGGATGTGGGCGTGCGCCTCGACGCGTCGGTCGCCACGCACCCCCACACCGCGGCGGCGTCGAGTGTGGCCACCGCCGCCTTTCCGGACGGCGTCGTGGTGCCGCTCACCACCGGCACGTCGGCGTATGTGTATGCCCCACCGCCTGCGGCCACGCGCGGTGGGCCTGGTGGCCGGGGCACCTTCCTGGTGGCGGCCACGGCCTTCAGCAACTCGCTGTGCACCACGACACAGGCGCTGCTGCGGCTGGTGGACACGTCGGCGTCGGCGTCGGCGTCGGCGTTGGCGTCGGGGAGTAGCAGCGCCGGCGTGGATGTCCCCAACGCCGCCGCGGCGGTGGCGCTGTACCAGCCGTCGGGCGAGCAGCACCTGCACGTGTTCCTGCCGCAAGACCCCGACTCGCTCGTCAGCGCGTTGGCGGCGGGGGTGTGGCTGGAGTGGGTCACCCGCGGTGTGTACGTCGGTGTGCCGTGGGGCACGCGCCTGGCCTTTGTCGGCGCCGGGTTCTGCGCCGGCTCGTCCAACGCGGACGAGTGGGCGCCTGTGCCGGCGTCGCACGTCACGTCCAATGTGGCGGCGGTGGGGCAGCAGGCCACGCTCCTGCCCAGCGGCTCGGTGCTGTCGCTGGAGTTGTCGCTCGACGGCGCAGACCAAGCGGCGTTGCGGGCGGACATGGGGGCAGCCCTCGAGGCGGACGTCACGTGGAGTGACTGGGACGCGGTGGGTGCCATGCCCGCGCCGTGTACCGTGCACAGCTTCCTGACCGCGACCGCCTGCTCTGTCAGCACCGCCCGCACGTCGTGCAACGCGTTGGACGCACCTGTGCACACCGCAGCGGACTTCACCAACACCACCATCGACGGCGCCTTTGCGGTGCTGTCTCGCCAGCCGGGCGCGTTTGTGTTCCACCCTTCGGCGCTGGTGGTGGACAACGCGTTGGGCACCAGTTTGTTCTCCCGGTGGATGATCAGCGTCCTGGCCCGTGTGCGCACCTACGTTCGTGGCGAGTTGGACACCCTGTCCATATCCCTGCTGCACGACCTGCAGGCACAGCAAGCCCAGCGCGACGCCGGTGGCGCGTGTGCCGGCGCCACTGCGTACGAGGTGTTGGACCAGGCGGGCAACATGCTGGCGGTGGAGGTGGAGACGGGTCAGGCGGGGTGTGTGGTGTCCGTGGCGGGTCTCACGCCCGCGGCGTCCTCCACTGCCGCCGTGGCCACCCTCCCGACATGGTACGCTGCCACATTCGGCGCGGGCGGTGTCGCCAGCAGCGCTGCGGCGCAGGATGCAGGCCTGAAGCCGGCGGCCGTGGCTGCAGGCAGCGCGCAGGGGTACACGCACACCACCGGGCAGCATGTGACGTGGGTGGGTGCCAGTGGCGTGGCCGGCGGCGCCGCCGTGCAGGTGGCGGCCTCGGTGACCGTGTCGCCCTTCGACGTGACGACGAACCTGGGGCAGGAGTCGTTGTATGTCGGCATCGACTCGGTGTTGCGGGTCGCGGTGCTGCACCCCGTCGGGCTGGTGCCGTGGGACCGGCCGTCGTTGGTGCTTCACGCGCGTGTCGCAGCGGGCAACTCCAGTGCGGTGCTCGAAAACGTCGCCTCCCTGTCAGCACTCCCACGCAACGTGAAAGAAGACTTCGAGGCGTGCGTTTCGTGTGGTGGCGTGTGGTGGCGTGTGGTGGCTGCCGTGTGCGCTGTGTGGGTTGCGATTGCGGTGCTTGCTGTGTGTGACCATGTCTCGTTGGTGGTGGCCGTGTCTGTTGCTGCGATGCCATGCTATCGCGCTGGGCGTGTTCTTGACGCCTGCTGTGTACTTGCTTCACCATTGTGTCCGCAGCTACGACGCCATGCCACTGAAGTACCAGGGCAACGGGATCTTTGAGGCAGAGTTTGTTCCCACTCATGCAGGCGATCATTTGATTTCCATTGAAATGGATGGCACCCCCATCACAGGCTCTCCGTTTCGGATTCAAGTCGAGTACGTAATCGCACCTGCCAGCTTGCTGACGATACGATGCTCCCGGTGTTGCCTTGTTCCTTACATCCCCCCTCCCCGTTTTGTTGTTGTCTCTTTTCTTGCCTGTTCCTGCAACAGATTCTCGTTGTGGCCCAAGTTCTCCTTGCTCGTCTTTGCGGTGGCCCTGGCGGTGCTGCTTCTTCTCGCCCTCATGTGGTGTGTCGAGTGGTGCGCAAAGCACCGCAAGGGGGCACTGGCCACCTCCTCGGCCACCTTCGTTGACCCCGTGCAGCAACTGCTGTCTCCCGACAACACCATTCCCCTTGTCGAGCGCCCCGCGCCTCGAGCGAAGCAAATTTCGTCCGCCACCTGCTTCTACTACGTCTCCCAGGACATCCGCACGCCGTACTCCGACCAAGTCGCCGCGCTGATGAAGTGCGGCGGCGTGTTGGCTGTGCTTCCTGGCTCCGTCCCGCACAACTTTCCGTCGCAGTGCGAAGACACCGTGGTGCTGGCCGCGCTGGACCTGCGCACCCTCCACTTCCAGAACACCCGCGACTTTGCCACGTTTGTGGTCAAGCTGTACGACGAGCGCCGCTTTGACGGCGTGCTGTTGTTGGGCACCGGCGACGTGCCAGCCCTGCGTGTGAGGGCCATTCTAGAGCGATCCGGTGTGGGCCGTCGCCGTGTGGTCATGGAGGCCTCCCGAGCCCTGTTCTCGCAGGAACCGGACCTGTTTGACGCCTGCGACGGCATCATGCTGCGCAACCCCACGCTGCACTTTGATGGGCGCCTGAAGCCGCCCAACGATGAATCGTGCAAGGCGCGGGACGCGTTTTTGGAGCTCATGGCGGACCGCGTCAAGCACCGCACCGACTTCCTGGTTGTCGCCGCCGAGTTTGTGCGCTCCGCGGACACCATCACCCCCACCGCCGTGATTCTGTACGCCTACGGCGAGTGGGCGTCAGCCATGGGCGTCAAGGTGGTGCCCACAATCGTCGCGGAGGACCTGTCCCCGTTTGGCGTGCTGGCCGGCGGGTTTGGTGCGCTGCAGGTGTTTGACATCGAAGCCGTGCGGGAGTTGGTGGACACGTGCCCCGCGACCACCTCCGCCAGTTCCGCGTGTCCACAGGCGCTGCAGGACCTCCTGGATAGTTCAGAGGCCCGCGGGCGGTACTTCAACGGCTCCCAGGAGTGCCCCGAGGCCCTTGTGCCGTTGATCGACGGGCTTGTGACCACCGAGGCGGCGCGCGCGGCCAAGGTTGCCCGTTCCGCGCCCCCCAGCCGCCCCACATCCGTGTCTTGGTCCACTGGTGGACCCCCGGGGTCGCCGTCACTTGGGCAGACCCGAAGGAGCAGCAACGGTGGTGGTGGTGGTGGTGGTGGTGGTGGTGGTGGTAGCCATCCGCCTGAGGCCACCGCTCCTTCGCCTGCGGCGTCAGTTGCGCGCTCCCGTGCGTCATCGCGGTCTCGCCCCCGATCGCAGGTCACCAACCTGTCGTCGCTGCACACCGCCGACACGCGTGTCAGCTCCGCCCTGTTCCCTGTGCCAACGACGGCGGACGTGTCCCTGGGCCAGAAAGCTATTGGGTCGTCCCTGACCATGCGCGAGTGGCAGGACATGCTGGAGCTGAACCGCCAGCTGCGTTTGAAGGGCTTGCTGAAGAACCTGTGTTCCTCGGAGGAGGTGGAGGTGTTTGAGGGTGGCACCGCCGAGAACAAGGTGACGGAGGGACGTGATCCGCGGTACGGTGAGATCCTCAAGCGTCTCCAGGCGGCCATCGACGACCCTGACGACGATGTGTTGGCCGACTTTGAGGATGTGGCCACCCATGTGACGCACTGCCTGCGGAACCTGGTGCGGGGGTTGGCAGACAACGGCGCCGACGCCGATGAGGATGACGGTGGCGAGCGCAGTGTTGCCTCCGGGCACTCTGGCGCCGACACCGGTGCGCCGACACCACTGGGGTCCGCCCGTGTGCGGGTGTCTGTCTCGGCCCGTTCTCGCACTCGTCGCAGCACTGGGCGCTCGCAGCGCACTGGGTCAGTTGCCTCTCGTGGCGCCAGCAGTCACCTGAGCCACGTGGCGGTGCAAGAATCGCGCGTGGAGATCTGGCTGACCGACTCGGCGTCGCTCCGTGTGGAAGGCAAGCGCCCGGCGTTGGCGATCCATGAGCACGAGGGCGACGTGCTGTACATCTACGTCAGCAAAAAGGTGCCGACCATCGCCGAGTCGGTGCTGCACTGCTACCTCAAGGCAGCTGGCTTTGCGCACGGCCAGTGCGTGTTGCTGGAACGCCTGGCCAGCAACGGATTGGACTCGGCGCCTCCCCACGAGTGCCTTCCCGACCGCGCGCAGTTTCAGTTGCAGCGCCTTTCGGTGTCGTCCTTGTGCGGACTTGTGCAACAAACCCCCGCCGCTTTGGTGTGTGCGGAGCAGTGTCCTCTGCCCATGCAGCAGCGTGCCGCCTTGTTTCGCTACGCACAAGCGGTCGCGGCGTACTGCAAGCAAATCTTGTTGCGCCCCTCCGCTCCGGTGCCCAAAGTGTTCTTGCCTGTGGCTCCAGTCAACACGCTGGAAGCCGGCATCGTGGAGTTGGTGTACCGAGCGTCGTGGCATAAACCATCGCAAGACAATCTGGCGTCGCTCGCCACTTGGCTCAACGATGCCGTCCGCGCAAAGCCGCAGGGTCAACCCCCGCTCGCAGCAGTGTGCACGCGGGACTTGATTCTTCGCACCCTTCGCCGGGCTGCGTTCATCGAGTTGGGGCTGCTGTACCGCCGGTTCTTGCCCTACCCAGTGCGCGATCCGGACGTCATTACCACGTACACGGAGATGATGGGGTACAACGACGACCAGCTCATGCGCATGTTTGGTCTGCGCAAGCACAAGTTTGGGAAGTTGCTATTCCGTGAAGTGCGACAGCAAATGCGGGAGGACAACCCTGACCCGTCAGAGTTTTTCGATGAAGCCACCGCAGATGCCAAAAAGAAGAGCCAGGACGCAATCAAGAAAGCCAAGAACGGCGAAGTGTACGTTCCTGCAGACGTAGCCAAGCCCTGCGACTTGCAGTTGGGGTGCCGTTGTGTTCCGTGTGTTTACCATCGCTGCTGTTGTGTTTCGTCCCTGTTTTGTGTGTTGCGCTTTGTGTGCACAGCTACGCACACGGCCTCTTCTATTCCTTCCCAGCGCTGTTCGACCTTGCCTTGGCGACGATAACAGGATCCGGTGTGTTTGGGTCCGACAAAATGACCATGCAAGTGCAAGGCGTGGTCTCCATGGCGATGTTGACAGCCTTCATCGTCTCCGGTGCAGTCAACGCACTCATTGCCGTGACGGGCTCGCTGTACCTCCATCAATGGAGCTTGTTCATGATCCCAGTGGTTGTCATTGAGCGCTTCACGGCGGGGGCGCTGGTGTCAGTGGTGTTTGGTGCGCTGGGCGGCGTCATGACTGCCCTTGTGGAATGGAACCCGTGGATGGGGTTCCTGTTTTTCACGTACTGCGTCGGGTTCACCCTGTTCCTGATGCTGGTTGCGGCTGTTCTGACCCTGGAGAAGGGCCACAACTTGAAGAAGATCGGCGGTCGCACTGTGATGTGGTGCCTGCCCATCCTCTTCGCCGGGCCAGTGGTCATGCTCTTGGACATATCGCTGCCCGCCACGCCGGTGTACATCACGACGATGCTGCTGTGCTTAGCATGGATGCTATACCGCTTCAAGGTGATCAGTCACAAGCAGGCGACGCGCTACACGCCGTTGACCGTCACCACGGACGAAGACGTGATGAACTGGTATGACCCGACCTTCCTGTCCTCCGAGCCACCGCCCAGCGCCCTCATGAAGGTGAAAGAAACCCGCCTCGCGCGCCACGCCTTTCAAATCGCCGTCGCCAAGGCTCGCCGCGTGCTGTTCATGAAGCGCGACGGCGGTACGACGGCGGGCGGCGGTGCCTCTGGCGACAACACCTCGTTGGTGCAGCGCCGGGCGGCGCTGTACGAAAAGGAGCTGGACCTGTTGACCTGGTTCTGCATGATGCGAGCCCAGCCCGTGCCGGTGCCCTGGAGCTCCGAGTGGGACCGCATCGTGGGCCAAGGGTTGGACGCGATGTGGATGCAGGGACACAGCATGGCGCGCATTCGTGGCAGCTTGCTGTGGGTGCGGGAGTCGTGCCAGTGCGGGTTTGGCGCGGTGTACTTTGCGCTCATCTTTGTGGACCGCCTTGTGCGGGCGTGCACCGGCGCCGGCGCGTTCCTGTTCCTGCCCACCGCCTCACGGTACTCCACGGGTGTCAGCTGGGCGACGTTGTACTTCATCATCGTGTCGGGGTCGTTGGAGCTGGTCCTGGCCGCCATGGGGGAGCGGGCGAGCGTCGTGGAAAGCATCCGCATCGGCCTGCCGTCGTCCGAGTTTGCCGGCAAGGCGACACCCAAGGAACGCCAGGCCGTGGAGATGACCATGGACGTGTTTGGTGTGGGCGAGGAGCACGTGGAGCGTGCTAAAGAAAAGCTTGCCAGGCGCGTGGGGTTGGCAGACGTGGTGGTGGTGCAGCGCGAGGCAGACCGGGCGTTCTTTTGGGCTCAACTGCGCCGCTTCGTGGTGTGGCTAGTGTTTGGATTAGCTTTGGCGGGCGGGGCGATGTGGACATTTTCTCGCAACGCCCACCGGGATGCGTGGATCGTGTTCCACGCTGCCTCGGTTGGCTACACTGGTATCCTGTTTGGTACGATGGGGTGTGGCGTGGTGAGCGTTTCCCATTGTTGTTGGTATTATGTACCCGTGTGACACGTTGGGTGTCACGATGATCATGACTCATCGTATGGGTGCTGCAGGTTTGTTCTCCAAGCTTTTTATGGGCGAGCGCCATTTCGAAGCGTTGGTTGTGGCGTGGCGTGCGTTGATTGTGGGAGTCGTATGCGGCGTGTTGACAGTCATCGTCACTGGCTGGCATGCGTCGCCTGTTATGAGCATTCTAGCCGCTGGTGTAGCGTACGTTGTACAGTTGTGAGGTTTGCAAGTGCATGTCCCCATGCCTGATGGCTGATGTGTTATGTTGGTCTGGTACGCAACCCCACCACAAACTGTCCAGGTACGGCGTGCTTTCCTTCCGACATGCGTTCCGGCAGCGGCACTTGCTGGATGCAGATGAAAGCCCTCTGTCCATCTTGACGCCCGCCATGCAAACCTCTGGTCAGCGGTGGGTGGGACTGGATCAGAAGGCTTCTGTCAAGTGCCAAGCGTGGGAAACGACTTTGGTGATGCAAGTTCAATCCGTGGCGCCAGAGTTTCGGACGCGCGTGTTCCCGCAGGGCAACATTGGCTCCGAGGTCTGGACCATCCTCAACGAGGCGGTCACTGATCTGTCTGACCTTCCGCAGGAAAACCCGCGCCACCTGCTGTGCTTTGCCTTCCCGAACGCCGCGGGCAAACTCCACAAGCTGGCGGAACTGTGGCGAGACAACGCCATCGAGGTGTACCTCGTGCCAGACACCGCCCTGCGTGCCAGGTCTCACACGTTCGGCTTCAGTGCCATTTCCGCCCGAACGTCCGAGTCCGGTCCGCTGCAGGTCTATGTGGGCGTCCCGTGGGGTGCACATGAGGATGCAGAGCACGTCGTACGCCCCATCGCTGAGGCTCTGGTGCATGAAGGCTTTGAGATGGTGTTTGGGTACAGCCACTCGGAAGCAGCCGTGGCGGAGCTGCTGTTGCAGTCAGATGTGGAGGCACCCACCGACCTCATCCCGTTCCGTGTGTTGCAACAGCTGCAGTCACTGACTCGCAGTGCGCTGCGTGGTGTCATAGATGGCACCGCGCAGTTCATGTTGCGCCGCACGCTTGTGGAGCTGGACGTGGATCGCCAATGGGAACAGTACGTCATTGCCTTTTTTCTCTTTCCTTTGCTAGGGGTGTTTTGTCGATGTCTGGTGCGAGTGCTACCTGAAATTGTGCTTTGTAACGCTGGACCGTGCCATTGTAACGTTTGTGTGTGGGGCGATGGTTGGTGCTGGTTGCCTGGGGCTGTTTGATGTGTCGCGCGACAGGTATCGCCAACCGTTGCGCAGCCTGCTCATCTCCATGCTGGAAGGCACTGCCTTCTGTGAATCCCTTGTCTTGTTGCCGGACTCCCTCATCGCCGCCATGATGACCGGCGTACCCGGCCTTCGTCGCCGTTCCTCGCCGCTCTTCCAGTCCCCGATGGCCGAGCACCACTCTGACGACGTGGACGACACCTCCTTCATCTCGTGCATCGTGGCACGGATCCAGCTCGCGTGCATCCTGTCCGCCAACATTCGCCAGGTGGCATCCGACTTCCTCACCGTGGCGCCGTCGCAACCGGAAACCGGCTCGGAGTTGCTGCTGCCCGACGACACATACAGCTGGGACTTTGGGACCGGTCCCGAGGACAACATCGACGACTTCCTGGTGCGCGAGCAGTCGCTTGTGCTCGGACCGTCCGTCACCAAGGCTGCGTCCTTGGCACCGACCTGGAAGCGAACGCTGTACTACATGAAGCGCGCCACCCTGTCCATGCCTCGCATTGTGTTCCTGGCACTCGCTGCCGACCCGGCATTCGGCCGGGAGCTGTACTACGGGCTGCGGTTTGTGGGCAACGGTCCGGCAGCTTGGCTGCGCCCCGCACTGGTGGGCCTGTTCACGCTTGCCCGCAAGCTGAACGCCGTGCTTGTGCGCACCACGCTGTGGTCATCGCGACCGTACATGTGGCTGCTGCGGCACTCCATGCAGGGGCTGAACCGCACGGTGCACACCGTGGGCGGCAAGGTGGCTGTTGTGGAGCGCCACCGCCCCTTCAAGTCCAGCACAGGGTTTGCCCACCACTTCCGAGGGCGGCGGCGCGGTGAGGTGCAGCTGCGGTTGAATGTGTACCCCGGGTCGGTGGCCAAGGAGTTCAAGTCCTGGAGCGAACCCGCGGACCGCAAGGGTGTCATGTTCGAGGCCGTGTACCAAGGGCGCCCGCACCGTGCGTCTCGCGTGGGCGGAGGTCACCATGGGTTGGTGGGGGTGCCCCGCATGGTGTCGCGCTTCGGACTGGATGGCGACGGGGTGGTGAAGCACACGTTCGTGTACGTGTACGCGGACAGCAAAGCCGAAGTTCCGAGCGGGAGGGTCAAATTTGACGGGCTGCACGATGACAGCGATGACGAGCACGACCCTGGTCAAGACCGCGGCGGCGACAAGATTGTGGCGCACCAACGCGCAGGCCGCCGGCTCAACACGCGCACCGTCAGTCGTCTCCACAACCGGCTCAAGGACGATGTGCAGGCGTGGGCAGAGGCTGGGGTCGAGAGGGCCAAGTATGACGCCCAAGGCCGGGTGGTGGCGGAGGTGGTGCGCTGCCACAACAGCACCACCGGTGCCACGTTTCACGTCGCGGCTCGCTACCGCTTCGGCGAAATGGATCCGAACGCGGTCATTGAAGCGCTGTACGAGTTCAAGAACGAGTGGGCGTTGCTGGTGCGCAAGTGGACTCGCAGCGACGCGGGGCGGGTGGTGGCGAGTCAACGCGTGATCAACGTGCTGACCAGCAACCGCAGCGCGTGCTACAAGGCGGAGTACTCGTACCTCCACCCCCGCCATCCTCACGCCACAACCAGCTTGCTTGACGTCCGCCTGTTCCGGCGCCTGCGCAAGGTGTTCGGCACCGGAGACAGTGACCAGGTATGGCGGGTCATCGACCGCACCAGCGGTGCCAGCGTGAACATGCCGCCGCTGGTGAAGGATGACCTGCTTGGTCTCGTGAAGCGCGACGCGTTCACGTCGTTCATGGATGAGAACTTGCTCCACGTGCATGGTATGCGTGTCTCGTCGCCGTTCTCCCTCGGCACCCGTCGCCACCTGCTCCAAGCCGTCCTGTTCCTGTTCTCTGCGGGCCTGGTGTGGCTCGCCGACTTCGCCTTTGGCTCACCGTTCCCCAACCGCGAGTGGTGGGTACTCACGGCCTCGGTTGTGGCGGGTGCCTTGCTCACCTTCAACTGGCCGTCGCAGCTCACGTTTGCCACCCACCGCTACTACACGCAGCCCCTGTCCATTTCGCTTGCGCGCATGATGCTGTGGACGCTGTGGCGCACCCGCGTGAAGGGGGCTCAGAACCTGGAGGCGGTGCACGCGCGCATGCTGGACGAGCAGCTGCTTCGTGGGGCACCCGCCTTGCGGCAGTACTGGCGAGAGCGTGACCACGGCAACTTGCATGGCGCGCATGAGGTGCTGGAGCGAAACCATGACGCCGTCGTCGCTGCGATGTACTTCCCGGACGACAAGTCATTCCGTTCGCACCTCCACTTGCGCCTGAGTGACCTGGAGGCGTGTTCCACGGGCGGCGACGCGTCGCTGCTTGTGGCTCAAAGCGACCTGAAGTCACTCACGCGGTTGTCTGGCCACAAGCTCATGCAGGCTGTGGGGTTGGACTCGGGCACCTGGCCCATGGACGGTGGAGGTGTGGCCTCGTGCCGACGTGACCTGGTGGACCGGATCAAAACGGTGCGGTGGCACATGCAAGCGGAGATTGGGCATGAGTTGCGCAGCATCAAAGCAGCGTACCAGGTGGAACGCAACGTGTTGTCCATGCAGTACGTGCCGCTGTGGGGACACAACTTCGGACACCTCTCCCAAACCATCCGTTCGGAGCCCTTTTCCACGTTTGATGTGGCACGACTGCGATCCAACAAGAACGCCATCCGCAAGTACTTTTTGCCGTTGTTGTCCCAGTTTGTCGTGGCCTGTGTGACACCCAACCTTCGCGAAGAGGACATCGAGCGTGTGACTCTCGTGGTCTGCAACATGTACCGCTACTTCCAACACTTCGACTGGGCAGCCACGTGGAAGGACGCAGTCGTACATCGCCAATGGTGCACGCTGTGGTCCCACTACGTGTCTCTCATGAACGACGAAGAGTTGCTTCTCGCGGAGCACCCCACTGTCGACAACCTTGAGGAGGCCCTGTCCTTCTTCGTTCACTTCCTCACGCCCCTTTCCGTTCCCATCCAAGCCCAAGCCACGGTGGTGCAATCCACGCACCACGGCATCCAAGCACTGCTGGGTGTCGTGGCCAAGCGCATTCACAACTGCGCGTTCGTGATTTGGGACCACGGTATTCTGTGGCGCGAGCGTTTGTTGGCGCTGTCCGGCTTCAAGGGCGCGTCGCTGTTTTCCCGCAATGCATTGATGGGCATGCAGCGGCTGTGTGCCTACCTTACGTTGCACAATGCCGATATTATGGTCCCGTGTACCAACATTGGTAACCCGGGGTGGGAGGCGTGGCTGGCTGGGGGTCGAGGAGACAGCCGGCGCATGGCGTTGGCACATGAGCGCATCTCGCCGGTGGTGAACGGCATGGAAACGGACCGCTTCAGTGTGGATCGGACTGTTGAGGAAAAGCTGCCGTCGGCCGTCATGCTGTCGCACGTGTGCGACGTGAAGGATGTCATGAATGCCATTTTGGCGGCCAATGTCATTGTCAATGAGTTTGGCATTCGAGACTACCGCCTCATCATCTATGGAAGCATCAAGGTGAGGAAGCCCCTGTGTGTTCAAACTGTGCTTGTCGTGTTGTCTTTGCCCTGTGTGTGTCGCCCGGTTGTGCCCCCATGCATGCATTGACTCGGCTGCGTGTTTTCCCCCTTCCTTCGTTTGATGCCAATGTGTTCCCTTGCTTGTCCTGTTCAGCGTGAGCCGGGCTACACGAGTGAGTGCCAAATGATGATCAGTTCGATGGGCCTGACCGAAAACTGCAAGCTGATGGGCTTGGGCAACGCTCCGAAGGTGGTGGTGCGTGGCTGGATTTTCCTCAACTCCTCGAAGACGGAAGGCCTGCCGCTGGCGCTGGGCGAAGCCGGCTTGGCCGGCTTGCCGATTGTGTGCACCGACGTGGGTGGCAGTCGCGAGATCATGTTCTCGGGCGCCGTCCGCTTCGGCTGCATGGCGCCGCCGGGCAAGCCCGATGCCCTGGCGCGTGCGCAACTCAAGGTCCTTGGCATGTTGGACGGCCTGGAGGAAATGGTGCGCGACGTGGAGGCGTGGAAAGCCAACGGCGGCGTGCCGCAGGACGACTCGCTTCCGAAGCTGGCCGACTACACCGGTGCAGGCGCCACCGACCGCCTTCTTCAACGCATCTACGACGCCAAACCGCTGCGGCAGCAGCTGGGCATGATGTACCGTGCGCGCGTGCTGCGCGACTTTGCCATGAAGCGGTACATTCGCGAGCATGAGCAGGTCATGTGGGTCGCCAGCAACATCAGCCGGCACCGACGAGGGCAGGGCACGATCGGCGCGCCCTCCACCACCGTTCAAGCGCTGCGCACCATTCGCGTGTCGGCCTCACAACGCGGCAGTGAATCACGCGCCGCTACCCCCTACAGCGAGCCGCAAGACTTCCGCGCCACGCCGTTTTCACCCACCGGATCTCCGCGCGCGCGCGGTGGTGGCAGCTTTGCGGAGCCCACCCCACGTCGCAGTGGCTCGGGTGTGGGTGCCGGGGCCATCACGCCGGGTGGTGGTGATGGCGGCGGTGGCAGGGGTGGCGGTGGCGGCGGTGGCGGCGATGGAGGATCTGGACACCGAGACCGCCCGCGGCGCCTGTCGGTGCAGTCCAACGGGTCCCACCACACGGCGACGGGGCGGATGATGCCATCATCGTTCGCCACACCACGCCCGCGCGCTGGCTCACACCTGCGCCCCAACCTGACGATCAAGTTGAAGCGCACGTCGGTGCTGATGGTCAACCAGCACGGCCTGGACACGGAGCTGTCCACTGCCGCGCCGCCCCAACGCCGAGCCCGGCGCAGCTCCATCTCGAGCGCTGCACACCAAGCGCTTGCGGAGTCGTTGCAGCGGCACGAAGGTACAGCGAGTGGTGGAGGGGCGCCCACTGGCGCTCCAGCCAGCTTTGTGCCGGTGGTACCCAAGTACTCACGAGGCGAGGCGCGCCGCCAACGCGAAGAGGCGGCGAGTCGGAACCGTGGGAAGGCGGACGCCCACGGCGGCAAGCGGCAAGGCACGGTGATGGGACCGCCCACTGCCAGCTTCAGCAGTGCCGCGGGTTCGAATGCGGGCGCAGGTGCGGGCGCAGGTGCGGGTGCGGGTGCCGGTGCGGCAGGTGCTGTGCAAGGCTCTGATGTGCACTGGAGCGTGAGCGGGGTGAACATGGCGGCGCTCGCCACGATGGTATCTGATGATAGTGACTCCACGGCATCGAACACACAGTTGACTGGCATGTCAGCCTCAGCGATGCGTCGAGCCCAGTCTCGCCGCGCGATGTCATTCAACAAACGCAGCAGTAGCTTGCGGAACTCAGTGATGGCATCTTCGTCGAGCATTTTCCATCAGGTGGAGAGGTGAAGAGGTGTACGGACGCAGCGGTTTCCTCTGTTGTTTGCGTTAGTTCGTTCGTTTCGTTGGTCGTCAGGTTGCAGCGTTTCTTTGACTGCTACTAACGCCAGCGGGTTCCAGCCAACCTCAACAAACATGATACAAAAATGATGTCTTGGTTTCCATGCAGCGCCAGCCCTGCTCTTTCAATCCATTCGAACAGCAAACGATGTCCCGCACCCACATCCTTTCTCTGCATTCGGATTGTTGACAATGCTAAACCCTTGTTTCATGAGTGAAACCTCCAAGTCCACCGTCGATCCTGCCAGCAGTGGCATGGACATCTTATCCACCACCACTGAGGCGCCGTCTCGCTCGAACACCATGTCGTCTGACGTGGGTGCCGTATCTATCAATTCATAGTGGTAGGAGTAGCCTGAGCAACCACCATCATCAACCCAAACGCGCAATTTCCACTCCCGGCTGCCTCGCGACTCTTGAAGCTGCGTCAAGCGCTGCGAAGCACCAGTTGCCACAGTGAAGACGCGTCCCGGCGAGTCGATAGCATCACCCATGCCCACGCCCACACCCACGCCCACGCTACAACACTGGTACACACACACACCATCAACACCACCAGTACCTTGGCTGCTGCCTCTGACACCACAACATCGTCAAAAGGGCCCTCAGTTTGCGGCGACAAACTGACGCCCTCCTCACCGACTGTGTCACTGCTGCTCGGCGTCAAGCCGCTACCCACGGCGCCACTCAGCAAGTCCACAGCCTGAAACGTTTCTCCAAGATCCCCTGAAAGCAAATCTACGACGCCATCATCGTTGTCGCCGTTGTCATCGTGTGTGACGTCGCTCCGGTGACCCGCGGTTGTTGACAAAGTTGCCGAGGGCACGAAGCGGCAACGCCAAAGTGCCGCGGCGGCATGTCGCTGCCCATACGCACAAGAGTGGGGTGTCCATCGCACGTGTGCAACTCGGTGCACAAAGCGTGCTGCTCGCTGAAGTGCTCTTGCGGCTGCCATCACAGCTTGTTACTGCGGAACACCGTAGTGATGATGCCGAACTTGCTTGCAAGGAAACGCTGTGTCAACTTCGACACGGATGTGGGCTAATTATGATGTTTCGACATGTCGACCCACGAATTCTACCAAGCCACCGCTGTCTTTGGTTCTTTGCAGCGTTTTGTCGTGCTCGAGACCTGTGTCTCGGTCGTCCGTGTTTCGTTCCAGCTTCCTTCACCTCTTCGCACCAAGGTTTCTCTTGTGCCTAGCTAGAGGCGTGCTGTTCAGGGTGCCAAGAGATTGTGTACGTGGTGCTGTATGGCATGCTGGTGTGGAAGAGAACAAGCGCACTCTGTCGCTACGGATGTGCCGCACACTGCGCGCAGCGCACCGCATCGTGCAACACGCACCCGTCGAGGTGGATGGTTCCAGTTTGATCGCATCGTAACCTCGTGTTGTGGTGGCGTCTGCGTGCGACGCGGCGTGGTTGTCGTGTGTGTTGTTTCGCACAGGTTCTCGCCGTTCCCTTCTTCCCGCACCCATGTCCGACAACCCCACCAGCAACGGCGGGGGTTCCGGTGGCTCTGCGCCACCCAACGCGTGGGCATCGCGCCCTGCCGCATTGCCGGCCCCTGCGCCTGTGGATCGTGGGTCCAGTGGCGCAAACCACGGTGATGGCCTGCTGGCGTCTCCTCGCCGCACGGGCGGCGCGGCAACGTTCATGCCGAAGTGGGCTCGCAACGGTGGTACGTTCAGCCCCGGCCCTCAGGCGCGTGCCAACGCTGCTGGTTCCGATGCGGCTGGAGCATCATCCTTTGCGTCGTCTGCGGCACCTGCAGTGGGGCTGAACCTGTCCGGCGGATTCTCTGGTCTCGCGTCCCCCATTTCGACCTCGTTCCATGGCTCCTCATCTGGGCCATCTGGTATGGCGTTCCTGCGTGACGGCGGCAGTGGAGCAAAGATCTCCGCAGATTCCTCTGCCCCCGCTGCACCGGTTCCTGCCTCCCGTGGGGGGGCCAAGGTCGAGTCGCTGGGGTCAAGCCTTGCCGAGCTGCGTGGCTTGGCGCCGAGCAGCAACACAAGCGACGCTCGTCGAGGCGGAGAGGAGTCACGTGGCGCGCCGTCGTCTCGTGATTTTGGCTGGGGCTCTCAGCGTCGGTCTGGTGGAAGCGACCTCCCGCCGCGCCGTAAAGGTTCGTGGCATCACAGTGAGCAGCCAGTTCTGCAGTGGTTTGGCCCTTGCTGGTACCGTGTCACCTCACTGATGTGTTCGTGTGTTCCGTGTGCTTGCTTTTTTGCGCGTTGTGTCTGTTTTCAGTTGTGCGCTACTCGCGCGAAGATCTGCTTGCGTACCAGAAGCCAAGCGAACTCCCGGCCACCATGCCGTTGGTTCAAAATGTGACGACGATGGATTCCCTGTCACCTTGTGTCCGCACGCCACTCAACCCTGCTGACATCTACCGTCATTGGCACAGTCGCGGCCGTGGTGCTGGACGTGGCCGTGGTCGTGGCAAGGATGAGCCGCGCTCGTTCCGTGATCGAGAGGATGACCGCCGCTCCGACGACTGGAGAGGGTGCGTGTCGTGTGGTGGGGTGCGCGTTGCCAGGGTTTTGTGTGGCCGTGTCGATTGTGTTAGTCGTGACCTTCCCGCCCCTTTCCTCTTTGCTCCAGGAGCCGATTCCGTCGTGACGGCGAACCACGTGGGTTTGCACGTGGCCGTGGCCGGGGTCGACGCACCTTTGGTGAACCCGGTGGTGCGCCTTTCGCTGCGCGTGATGGGCCGTTCGGCCGCCGCGGCCGTGACAGTCGTGACAAACGCGACGCGTTCTCTTCCTTCGGCACCAGCTCTGCTGAGCCATCCGACGCTCGAGATGAAGAAACGTTTGGTGACTTCGACGGCCCCACCAACATGGTAGGTGTCGTCTCCGGACGTGTGGCGTGCTGTGTGCCGCGTGGTGACGCGTTGCGGTGCTATTTGGGTGTGTGTATCTCGGTGAGGGTGGGAATGTGGGATGTGGGATGTGGGTGTGGGTGTGGGTGGGGGGCTTGGACTCATGATGTTGTGGTGTCTTCACCAACAGAAGGACGCTTGGAACATGATGACGAGCCAAAGCCACGACTTTGAAGAACAAAAGCGCCAGGCAAGGCAGCAACAGCAGCGGCAGGAGGGTCACGATGGTGACCGTCGTGACGGTGCCGCTGCGTCTGCCACCGACTCTGCCGACGCCCCTGGTTCAACTGCCGCCGCTGCCACCACCGACACCGCGCCTTCCCTGTCAAATGCCAACCCTACTTCTGCTTCCATGGACACTGCGATCGACGCCACCTCGTCCCTGCTTTCTGCCCTCGGCATCGACAGTTCCGCGGCGCCGGGTGGGGCTGGGCCGTCGATGCTGTCTGCCCACGCGTTCGGTTCCGCGCTCGGAATGGGTGGCCTGTCGTCAGGCGCCGGCGTGGACCTCGCAGCAAACGCCATGTCCCGCGCCAACGCGCAGGCTGAGCTGGAGGCCCAGGCCCGTGCCCAAGCCGAGGCCCAGGCGCAGGCGCAGGCGCAGGCCCGTGCGCAAGCCGAGGCCCAGGCGCAGGCGCAAGCCCGGGCGCAAGCCGAGGCACAGGCACGCATGCAAGCCGAGGCCCAGGCCCAGGCCCAGGCGCGCATGCAGGCCGAGGCCCAAGCACGTGCCGCCCAGGTTCAGGCGGAGGCTCGGGCGCGGGCTGCAGCACAGGCGCAGGCCCAGGCCCAAGCACAGGCCCATGCGCAGGCCCAGGCCCAAGCCCAGGCCCAGGCTCGTGCACTGGCTCAAGCGCAGGCCCAGGCCCAAGCACGTGCCGCACAGCTGGCTGCGACGACGCCGTGGTTCTACCGCGACCCCAAGGGTGTCATCCAGGGTCCGTTTTCCTCCGGCGAGATGCGCAACTGGATGAACCGCGGGTTCTTCCCCTCCACGCTCGGCATCTCCATGGACCGCAGCGGCCCGTTCATCCCGCTGTCGGAGGCCTTTGCCTCCACCGCGGTGGCGTTCTTGGTTCCGCCCGCCGGCGCCACCCCGGCACCGCCCGCGGCTCCCCTGCCGGACGACCGCGAGTGGCAACTCATCCAGCAGATGAACGGCCAGCGCCTGACGCGTGAGCAGGCGGGGCAGGTGAAGCTGCGCATGCAGCTCGCGCAGCAGCAGGCCATGGCACAGGCCCAGGCGCAGGCGCAACAGGCAGCGCAGGCGCAGGCGCAGCAGGCGGCCCAGGCGCAGGCGCAGGCGCGACGCCAACAGCAGGCGGCGCTCGCGGATGCTCAGGCACGTGCCCATGCACACGCCCAAGCGCGGGCGGCCCATGCGCAGGCACAGGCTCAGGCTCAAGCTCAAGCCCAAGCCCAAGCCCAAGCACAGGCTCAGGCGCAAGCACAGGCGCAGGCGCAGGCGCAGGCGCAAGCACGCGCCCGAGCACAGGCACAGGCTCAAGCGCAGGCTCAGGCTCAGGCTCAGGCTCAAGCTCAAGCCCAAGCTCAGGCACGGGCTCAAGCGCAGGCGGAAGCACAGGCTCGTGCGCATGCGTTGGCTGCGCAACAACAGCAGCAACAGCAGCAGTCCACCTCGCCCGAGGAGACCGTGGAGACTCCACCTGCGGATGACAAGGCTGGCAGCGCGGGTGTGCAGCAGGATGGTAAGCGAACTGCAACCGCCGCGGGTTCACGTAAGTCCGGGAGTTCCTCGTCCTCCTCCTCCTCTGCTGCCGCCGCAGCAGCGCCAGGAACCACGACTTCCTCCGGTGCGGATGGTGGCAAGAAGGGCTCCAAGCGCGGTCGCAGCGGCAAGCAGGCGTCTGCCCCCACCGCGTCCGCACCTGAGGCCGCCGGCACCAGCACTGCCACCGGCACCGCCGCGGCCGCCTCTGCCGCCTCTGCATGGGGCGCGCGGTCACGTGCACCTCAAAAGGCCCCGACCGCCAAGTCGCTGCTGGAGATCCAGCAGGAGCAGGAGCGCCTGCACCGCGAGCAGGAGGCCGCCCGGGCTGCCGCCGCGGCCGCCGCCGCCGCCAACCCGTCCACTGTGTGGGGGACCCCAGCCCCAGCCGCCACGGCGGGTCCGACGCCGGGTGGCGCGTGGGGTGGTGGCGCTGCCACTGCCGCACCGACCCCAGCGCAGCAACAGGCGGCCGCCGCCGCCGCTGCGGAGCAGGCGCGTGCCCAGCAGTTTGTTCAGCAACAGCAACAACAGCAACAGCAGCAACAGCAGCAGCAACAGCAACAGCAACAGCAGGGTGGTAAGCGTTCGAAGAAGAAGGGCAAGAAGCAACGCGCCGTGCTGGACGGCCCCCACATGTCCATGGCGCCACCCGCCGCCCCTCCCGCCGGTGGGGCGTCCGTGTGGGGTTCCCGCGCACCCGTGGCGCCGAAGGTCAAGTCGTTGCTGGAAATCCAGGCCGAGGAAGAGCGCCAGCGCAAGGCCGCGGCCAAGTCGCAGGCCACCACGCAGCACGCCGCGACGAGTCGCTCGTGGGCGCGTGCCGTGGCTGTGGCGCCGCCCACCTCGAACCGGGGTGCCGCAGCGCCTGCTCCTGTGGCACCCGCGCCCAGCAGCGCCGCCGCCGTGCCACAAGGACCCTGGGCGCGTGTGGCGGCGCGTGCCCCTGCCGTTCCGGCTGGTGGAGGCGGCAGCGGCGGCGGTGGTGGTGACATGTTTTGGGACATGTCGGCGGTGTCGTCGGGCGGCAGCGGCGGACGTGGTGGCCCTGCCGCCGCGGTGCCGCAGGCACGGGCCCCGCAGCAGCACGCGACCCGCCAGCAGCAGCAACAGCACCTGGCGGCGCAGCACCGGGCGCAGAAGCAGCGAGGTGGTGTCGCGACTGCGTCTGCCGGCGCCGCCAAGAAGGTGGGCAGCGCCTCCAGTGGTTCTTCCGCGTTTGGGGCGTCGTTGCCCCCGTCCATGTTGCCGTGGTGCCAGGAGCAAATGAAGCGCCTCACGGGGTCTGACGATGTTACTCTCATGGACTTCTGTATGACGCTCAAGGGCGGCGGTGATGTGCGCGAGTATCTGAGCATGTACCTGGTGCGTCGTCGCCTCCGATGCAAATTGTTGTTTGTTTGTTGCTTGTTTGTTTGCTTGTTTGTTTGTTTGCTTGTCTTTTTGTTTTGTTTTTTGTTGTTCAGTGCTGACGCCTTTTGTGTGGTACACACGGTGTGGATTGGTGCAGGGATCCACCCCACAAGTGTCTGCATTTGCTACAGAGTTCATCAACCGGCGCAAGGAGGCACAGCAGGCTGCTACGGGTCGCCGCCGCCGCGGTGGGCGCCGTTAGACGTGTGCCCCCCGTCAGGTGCTGGTAGCCTGCCACCAGTCGCGCGATTGTGGTGCCGCCACCGAACACACCCGTGTTAGCTAGTCCGTCTCGGTTTGCATGCGCTGCCGGGTATGGTGTGTAGGCCTTGCCATGTAGGTTTTTCCATTTTGGCCTTGCTGTGTGTCGGGCACTTGCTCGGTGCGCCAGTGTTACAGGGGAACCAATCACGCGACATGTGGTTTGCAGCATTCATTCCACCCCACACCACCGCCACTCGAAACGCAAACGCCACGCCCACACTTATCGACCCGATGCAAGCACGCTCGCAGTCTGCAACACCTCTTTCACATGCACAAAACCTGGGCGTTGTTGGACGTCTGGACGCGTGCAGTCTCGGATGAGTGCGGACATCGTGTCATCTGCCCGCACGTCGTTGAACTCCATCAGGTCCTGCATGAGAATGCCGAAAGCGCGGACCTCGATCTGCTCCCACAGGCTGACCTCGGATGAAGGCGCCTGCATCGCGCTGTAGTCAAAGCTAGCTCCAAAATCGGACACACGTGGAGACATGTCGCGTGCAACCACGACATTGTGGAGGTACAAATCGCCGTGGCAAACGCCCTGCGAGTGCAAGTACGCAAGCACATCCGCAACAGCCACCAGAGCCTGCTTCACCTCGGCAGAGCTCAGGATGCGCACGCTGTTTCGAGGGGTGTCACGCGTCTTGGAATCAAGACTGGGGCGGTTTGCGAGGGCTTGGGGATCCGGCAGCCACTCCATCACCATAGCCAGTGGTTGATACGAGACGCCAACCACCTTGATGATAGCTGGGTGCGTCAACCGTGCGTTCATGCGCACCTCATCCACAGCCGCGCCATCCGACCCACTCCCGGACTTGTGCAAAAGCTTCACCGCCACTTTTTGTCCTTGGTACAATCCTTGCCATACCACGCCACCAGCACCTTCATCCAATTTTCGTTGCAAGGATACTGCCGCCATGTCAATGCTGCCCAACCCTTCGTGGAATTGGCCGCGATGGCGGGTGGCGTAAGGGTTGCCCCCCAAGGCAAGCCACGCCAAGTTGGGCAACTGCGCCACCTCAAAAGGTGGTCGCGTGATACGATTGGCGGCAAGGCGCAGAACTTCTAAGCGGGTACACAAGTGCAACCCCGGCGGAAGCGACTCCAGTTGGTTGTGGGCCAACATGATCTTGCGCAGGTTCTTCAACCGAGGCAAGTTCACCACAGACGTGATGCGGTTACCTGTCAAGATCAATGCCTCTAAGGAAGAGGGAAGCGATGCTGCGTCAACATGCGTCAGTTGGTTATGCTTCAAGGCGATGGTGTGCAGGCTGTTCAGGCTTGACAACGACGGGACTTGCGCAAAGTTGTTGCTGCTCAGAAACAACACCTGCAGGTTTGGCAGGTTGTCTAACAGACCTTCCGGCAGCGACATCAGGTTGTTGTGGGACAGATCAAGTACGCGAAGGCTCGTCATGGTGTGTAGACCTTTGGGTACGGATTCAAGTTCACAGTGGCGCAAGTCAAGCCACTGACTTGCCCCTTCCGCGCTCATGGCGTGGAGAACACACTGATGAGGTGAAGAAGAAGGTCCTGCCATTTGAATGAAAACATAAAAGGGCAGTACGGCCACCACAGTCATCAACGCAATGAGCCACAACCTCGCTTTTATCCATGTTGGGGACATAGCCTGCGTGACATGCCGAACCATAGCATCGACAGTCTCCGCTCCGAACGAAGAGAGACAAAGTCCGACTCATTTTGCTAAAATTGATAATTACTATTGTCAATCGTAGCAGAGTTACTCCATAAAATTATGTCTGGTTGACTTGTGGTGGAAAAAACTGTTCGTGTTTTGCAAACGGACCACATCGGTCTGCGCGTAAGGAAGATCAACGGCGTTCCACGAAAAAAGGCGTGTTTTGCCGACCAGGTGGTATTTCTGAAACGCGGGAGCTCAGCCACCCGAGCCTTGCGCAATCTACGCACCGCGATCTCAACGTTTCACCCACCAACCACCACAGCCTCGTTCAACCGGTAGGACTCTTCCCCCCCTCCCTTTCTCACAAACTCGTAATTATGGGCGGCAAGAAGAAGGATACGGGAGTTGTCTCCTTCCTGAAGGACCTGGCTGCGGGTGGTGTCGCTGGTGGTATCTCCAAGACCATCGTGGCTCCCATCGAGCGTGTGAAGCTGCTGCTGCAGGTTCAGCACTCCAACCCCAACATCCCCAAGGACCAGCAGTACTCTGGCATCGTGAACTGCTTCACTCGTGTCGCAGCCGAGCAGGGTGTTCTGTCTCTGTGGCGTGGCAACGCGGCCAACGTGATCCGTTACTTCCCCACTCAGGCCCTGAACTTCGCCTTCAAGGACAAGTACAAGAAGCTCTTCGTGAAGCCCAAGAACGAGGTTGGCTTCTGGCGCTTCTTCGCCGGCAACCTGGCCGCTGGTGGTGCCGCTGGTGCCACTTCCCTGTTGTTCGTGTACCCCTTGGACTTCGCCCGTACCCGTCTGGGTGCTGATGTCGGCAAGGACGGTGCTCGTGAGTTCACCGGCCTGGGTGACTGCCTGTCCAAGATCTTGAAGAAGGACGGCCCCGCCGGCCTGTACCGTGGCTTCGGCGTGTCTGTCGGTGGAATCATCGTGTACCGTGCTGCCTTCTTCGGCGGTTTCGATACCATGAAGTCCATGCTGCTGGGCCCCGACGCCGCTGTGTGGCAGTCCTGGATGGTCGCCCAGACCGTGACCACCGGTGCCGGTATCGTGTCTTACCCGTTCGATACCGTGCGTCGTCGTATGATGATGCAGTCCGGCCGCCCGATCGAGGAGTGCCAGTACAAGTCCACCCTGGACTGCTGGGGCAAGATCCTCGCCGAGGAGGGCCCCGGCGCCTTCTTCAAGGGCGCTGCCTCCAACGTCATCCGTGGTACCGGCGGTGCTCTGGTGCTGGTGATGTACGACGAGTTCAAGAAGATGATCTAAATGGTCTTCCGCCTTGTCACCGTGTATCGTGTCGTTGGGTGTTGTTTTACAGCGTGTTTTTCGGTCATGGTGCCGATGCGCGCGTGGAGCCCAGCGTTGTGTCGTGTGAATGTCTCGCATCTTGTTTCGGCAACCTGGTTGCCGTGTTCGGTTTCGAGAACATTCGCGTTGTGTTGGCCTTTTTCGGATCAAAACAAACGATACCTGCGCTGTCACCTCTTCATTGCATTCTTTCGTTGCACACACACTTCTCGAACTACCAGCGACTGACACACAGCGGAGCTGATTGTTGCCGTTGACCAATAGATAGACGATATTTGTACCCTCTATGAACTGTCGCCGCGCTGTGGCGCTGACGCACAACTCGTTGAGCTGTCTTCGGACACAATGGCGCCGGTGGAAGCAGATCGGCGCGCATTTGTGCTTCCTTGCCCGTGGTCTGCTGCACTGTGGGAATGTGCAGTGGCCGAACCACGCTCCTGTGCATCTGATGTGCTACCCGTTGCTGTGCTATTGCTGGATGAGACTCCTCCACCCGGTGCAGCCACTTCTGTGGCAACTGTTTCGCTTCGAGGACCAGGCAACGGCGAGCTGGCGGTGGAGCCACCATCTCGAAAGCCCTGCTCGGCGTTGTTTCCGGGTGTGTCGGAAATTGTTGAACCATTGGCATTTCTACCACTGACGCGTGAACCGGGCCCCTGCTCCAAAGCGCTGCTGGGACTGTGCGCCGGCTTCGGTGCATTGCTCGTCTGTGCGGAGGCCGCCAGCATGCTTGCCAACGCATCCACACTCGCAGCGCCTCCAAACTCGCCAACGAATATAGCCCGCCGTCTGCCTCTTTTATCACGGTGAGATTCTGCACATGCAACGACGGTTAGGGGCATCAGAGCAACCACAGTGCCAAGAGTACCTCTCATAACAGGCATGTGTGACAACAGCTTCAGGGTTGCCTCGTGCTCCGCTCGCAAGCGCTGGCGTTTATGCTTGCCGGCTGGACCGCTACGTTCCCCACGTGCATTCCTACGCTTCTTGGATTTTCTTGTTGCCTCGTCCATTTTCCCACTCCCTAAGCCCTTACGTGCTGCAGTGGCGCATCTTGGGCTCTTGGGGAAGCAAGAAGGATGTGCGTGCACGAATGATTGTCACTATTTTGTTCTTTTATCGACCGTTTCGGCAGCTTTGACCGCGATGTCGTGCCGGGATCAGAAACGAAACTGAAGGAAAGGAAACAAAGAAGCGCCGCCTGCACGCGTGAGGTGTGGCATGGCCTTGTAGGAAACGTACGCGACTCTCTAGGTACCCAGCGACATCGGGTGAGATCTGCACGGAACCAAAGCGCCTTGCCTTGCGGAGATCCAGGATGAAACGCACCGCCAGTCGCTTGTTTCAAGGGGCCCAGGCCCTGGCCGCTGGGCGACAAGCTCCCGCGCCATCAACCATGGAGACGCAGGACGTCGGAACCGTTATTGGCGTGGAAAGCAAAGGGTCGGTGGAAACATGCACGAAAACGAGAGCTAGGGCACAGGTGAAGGAAATGCTGATCTACTCCATATTTGTCATGCTGTTTACGTTCCAAACTCTGTTTGGAGCAAACGATCAAGGTACACCCGTGTGCTCTGACTGTACAAAGCATGTCGAAGTGTCTCACCGGGGATGTCGCAGTGCTGTTCCATTTTACGGACAACATTCGAATTCAACTCACGGAGTCCGAGTTTGTACAAAGTGACGCGCATGTCGAGAAAATGTTTGCTGACATCGCTGCCATTGAGGTTGGTGCGCATTTGTGTTCGCGTTTCACATGCATCTGTCTCATTTTCATTGCTGTGTGCTGCTTATGAGGGGCACAGGAGGTGTACCACTTCTTGCAAGGTCCCTTCTACGAGGTGGTGTATGGAGCGGCGGATTACGATGGAGACTGGTCGTTCAACAACACCGTACCGCCCGGATCGAACTCCTTTGTTAACAAACGAGGGTGTGTACTGCGTTTGATTTCTCAGTTGACGTAGGTTTCTAGATCTTACGGTTGGCCCTGTTGTCTTCACAGGTGGTTGCTTGCGCATGCGCGCATCTTGGGCGGCATTCGCTTTGGGCAGATTCGGGTCAAACCAGTTGCTTGCGACTTGCCCAGCCAGTTCGTGGTAGACTCCGCCAACAACTCATGGCATTGCGTGGAAGAAGAAGACATGGGCGTACGTCTGTGTGTGCAGAATCCGCTTCATGCATCACCATTTCGTTACACCTGTTTCGTGAACAGCCCGATGAACTGCAAGAAAGCGCTTTTGGGCGTCCTGAAATCCTTCAAGGCTTGCAACGCGGGCATCTTGATGAACCAGTGTTTGTGTCTCCGAACACTGGTCACGCGTTCGGAGCACCCAATGTTTGGCACACGTTTCCTAACATGTATGAAACAGCTTGCAAGGGACATTGGCTGTGCCCAAGTGATGCTCACCACGTGAACTGTTGCATCACACGCACACGCCGCCCCATGCTTGCAGGGATCCGTACTCGGGTGATAGTAGCCGAAGCCTGTTCTTGAAACAAGTGAAGTACTTGGGCGACAACAAGTACATTGATGGCTACACTCGCGCTGTAATGCTGGACATGAACTTGTGCGTGATTGCGATGCGGCGCGTGTGAAGGCACGAGTGACGCGCTGCATGGACCAACTGCAGGTACAACCCAAACTTGGACTACGTTTGCGTGGTCAGATTGCTCCTCGAACAAACTGGGGGTGTTGGCTACATTCCTTCAGCAAAGTTCCACACCACGCGCTTGTACGTTGCAAACATACGTGGGTTGCTTTTGTTGCGTTTCTGAACATGCATGTGGTGCCGGAGTGCTCAGGTTCAAGGATCACACCCCAGAGGATCGTGTTCGGTTTGCCAGCGAACTTGTGGTGATGATGTTCGTTCTTGGATACACCTTCGTGGAAATCAAAGCGGTACGATTTTGCTTGTTCTAGTGTTCCCCAACTCTTTCAACTCACCGAATTCGTTTCTGGAGCAGTCTGTACGGACAGGTTTCTTCAACCGTGTGTTCAGCTACAACCTCCCCCACATGCTCAACCTGGTGCTCTTTTTTGTCTCCTCGTACTACCGCCTCCGCGCTTTTCTCGCGCTTCCTGACCGAGTTGACGCCGCCAGCAACGAGTACATTGACCTACGGTCGCCGCACTCTCTGGCGCGAACGGCAACCGAGATCAATGCCTTGTGAGTTGTCCCTCGTGTCTCATCTGCCCCTTGCCTGTTGCTAACATCGATTGTGTCGGCAACTTCCAGCAATGCATTCTTGACCTGGATCAAAGTGTTCAAGTGCGTGTTCTGACAGTGCCGATCGTCATACGTTGCTTTTGGCTTTCTCATGTGTGAGGACTGTTACAGATATCTCCATTTCATTCCTCGCTTTCGAATCTTGCTCGGGACGCTTGAGAGCGCTGCGTCAAAGCTGGGAGTGTTTTTTGTCATTTGTGCCGTGGTTTTGTTCGGTGCGGCTCAGGTACCCTGAGCGCTTGATCTGTTGCCGCTGCTGGCTTGCTCAACCAACCTTATTGCTTCTTTCTGTGACCGAGCAGGGTTTTGCACTTGCATTCGGAACGAAGATTCGTGGCTACCGTAATCTGACGCAGTCTTTTTTCACCCTGACGCGAAGTTTGCTTGGGTATGTAGGAGTCGGTGACACCCTGCACTCCTTCTGCGCGTGACCTTTGTTCGTTTCGTGTGGTGTACAGTGACTTTGACTTCGAGGAGCTTCGACAAGAGAATCCTTTCTTGGGGTATGTACCCGTACGGTGTTGTACATGGCAATTCCATTGTAACATGTGGCGTAAACTGAACACGCAGGCCACTCATGTTCTTTTTTTTCACGTTGTTGGGTAAGCATGTGTTTCGAAGGTGTACTTGCCTTGCTACGGCTCACGATTTCGACCATGCATCAATGTGGCAGCCGTGTTTGTGCTTCTCAACTTCTTCATTGCCATCATCATGGATGCGTATGAAGCACAAAAGGAACTTGTGGCATCAGCAGAAGATGTGACAGCTGAGGAACTGGGGAAGGAGGTTGGGGTCCTCCTCTTTGACGAAGGAGTGTTCAGGGTGCCATGTCTAGGACCATGCTTGAAGCGCTGTGCGCGTCGTACCAAGAGCACCATTCGCAAAACCATCGACTCGCTTCCCTCGAACGCTCGATTGAACGCGGTGCGTTGCATTGAGTAGCTCAAGTGTCTCTTGGTTCGACCTGCTTGACTGGAGATGACTTTGCCCAACGCAGTTGCTAAAGCTCTCTGACGAGCATGGCGACATATCGCCGTACGAGGTCGCTGCTCAGCTGGATGCCAATGCGGACGGCCAAGTATCCGTTCAAGAACTGTTCATGGCGCTACTGGAAGTTGGGGCCACGCCCGCCGCCGCAACCAAAGCAGTGGAGGCGGTGGATGACAATGGCAATGGCTACGTATCTGCCACGGAGCTCAAAAGATTGGTGCAGGGAATCAAGGCGCAGCGAGCGGCTCGCAAAGGTGATGTCGTCCCTGTCGCGTTCGAGGAGGTCACCTCTGACGAAGAGGAGGATGACATCTTCCCTGCTTTCGGTGCCGGACCGGGCACAGCTCAAAGCAAGCAACGTCATGAGAGCAAGAGCAGTGGAGTGCACGGGAGAAGACTTCTTCCGGGGGTGTCCAATCAAACGGCTCTGCGTGCCATCAACAGCGTCCGCTTGGACATGCTGAAGAAGAAGGCGCTTCAAGAGCAACTGTGAGTCGCTATGGTTGTTAAATCAGGTGAGTGTTTGATCCTGGTTTTGACGCTGAATGTGCTTTTGTTTTGGCAGAGCCCACATGGACAGTGCACATGATCAAGCGTTGGCGTTGCAGGAAGTCCGACAACGTACGGCACTTCAAGTGAGCAATCAAGCCAAAATTCAGCAGCAACTCTACACATTGATGCGGGTACGTGCTTCATACGGACTCTATTTTGGTTACTTCTGTGTGTTCAACCGCCCCCTGCTGCCGTTGTTTCCAGGCAATTGGTCAATCAGCGATGGAGAAGTCAAACACTGGTGCACCGAAGCGGCGATCAACAGGTGCGGTGGCACCCCCAGATCGTGTTCCGGATGCGCTGGACTCAGTGAATGCCAGTTTGGACTCCGTCCATACGGTTAGCAAATCTGATGTGTTTCGTCGAATGGTTGGGGATGAGGCAGATCGGGGGTGAAAATGGTGGTGTGACATCGTGGTGTGTACCGTACTCTCCTTCCATGTACAACTGTAGCACGTACAAGAAATTTTATTACGCTTTGAGGTGATGTCACAAGTCAAACACTGGTGCGATCAACTGGTGTGCGGTGGCAGTGCCACCATGGCACCCCCAGATCGTGTTCCGAATGCGCTGGACTCAGTGAGTGCCAGTTTGGCTCGGTCCATACGGTAAGCAAAAAACGTGAATGTGCCTCGCGAGGGAGCATCAGAGCTGGTGCCTTCTCTGTGCCACACGACCACACAATACCCGGGCGAAGATCAGCTTTCGACGCCTGTCATCCCGTCGTTTGTAAGTGGTGCCATGCCAATCTCACGTCGTCGCGCGTATCATTGCGGTTGCTCGTGCACACGCGTCACTTCACACAAGCGTGGGAATCACCAAGTGCTCTGCCGCACTGCCGTCGTTCTTCATGCCTGGGAACGCGATGTCCAGAGCAAGCAACACCTCCACGAACGAGCCTTGAAGATCATCCGGGTACCCATGGAACGCAGACACCACGTCAACAGGTGACACTGAACCAGGACTTGAACGACCAGCGTCGTCACGTCGCTTTGTGGACTGTGCCACCACACGCGACAGCATGTCCGCCAGCCATTGGGCATCCAACACCACCAACTGTGACAAGTGTATTGGGTGCTCCATCCCGTGGTGGCGTGGAACGGGTTTGCACAGGGCACCACCATACACAATCGCACCCATGGAGTGCAGCAGCAGCAACACTTGGTGCATGTCGGCATCAGGGGAGAGGCCGCAGTGGTGAATCGCCAAATCACGCACAGCCGACACAGCAGCAATCGGAACATCCGCGCGCCATTGCATGCGCAACGCAACACCGTGCTGCTCCGCACTGCTCACAATGTTACTTGTTGCAGCGTCCACACCCTTGTGCTCCTCCATGCCGTCGGTCTCAGCCGCGGGTGTGTCGTCCGACACCTGCTTCCATCCACTGCCCGCTGCTACCAGGGCGTCTCGAAGCGCACCGTAGCTGTGTGGCAGCACGTCGCCAACTCCAGGGCTTGCCAAAGCCAGTGACGCCAACCGTTGACACAAATGTGCGTGACACTCCTCCCAACCATCCTGTGAAGACACCACCAGGTACTGTGGTTCATCACTGCTGGGGCCGATGCTTAGCTGTGGACAGTCGCTGTGCAACGCATGCGCCACACCGCTCGCCCAATCAGACAAAACCTTGGGAATACTGCCCGGAGACACGGATGGAACAGCGTCTGCTTTGGTGAACACCAACACCACCGGCGCCTCTGGGGCTCGTAGTTTCACCATGGACACGTAGTCGTGCAATGCAGGGACTACATGTTCCATCTCGGCACCATACCACTCATCCAATGCCACACACACTGCATACACGGCTCGCGACGTGCAGAACAGTCGGTGGGTGTACAAGTACTCCCGTTGACCACCAAAGTCCACTGCGCGTAGAGTCACTCGCGTTCGGTGAAGCGTATCTGCGGTATCAGCGGAGCTGACGTTGGCAAGCGCGGTTTCGGAACACGCAGAGGGTCCTGCTGCTAGCGCTGCGGCAGAAGTATGATCATCTGTCACAGTATCTACGGACAATCGACCTGGTGGAGCGCATTCATGATTCATGTCATACGCTGGATCCACCACGCGAGACACTCACACCCGACGCACCAATGCACAGGCCGTCTGTGGACAGGAAATTCGCTTTCCAAGTTCGGGTCTGCAAACGATGCAGCAGTGTAGATTTCCCTGCACCTTCAGGTCCAAGAAGCAACAAAGAAGCGACTGGATCACCCATGTGCTTTCCGATGCTCAATTCACGGCAGAATTGAAGGATGGCCTTCACAGGGGTGGGCTGTTGCAGCAAGGTCACTGGCCATTGCAAGCCACGTAACACATCGGTGGGGTCGAAGCTGGTAGAGCGCACGAAGGAAGCAAGACCGTGCAGTGCCTGGATGTGGGGAATGGTTGCCAATGCACGGAGGATGCAGCGCCAGCCCGTGGCTCCTAGGGCACAACCTGGCATACAAACGATGTCAAGCGCAGCGTAGGTGTCATGTCGCATGATTAATTTGCTAGCGCACCTTGAACATCCAACGAATGCAAGCTTGACATCTTGCCCAAGCATGGAGCCAACACTGCTGCTCCCTCATCACCGATGGGGTTCCCTGATCACCCAAAAAAACACACACACACACACTCACCAACACTGCCACAATACACACAAAGCAGTGCAACCCGTGCGTGCCTCGAAGATTCAACGTGTGCATGCTCAACAGTTTGCCCAGGTGTGGACCCAACGCTCCGGCTCCCTCATCACCTATGAAGTTCCCTGATCACACAGCAAAACACCACACGCCATATGAGCACACACATAGGCACACACAGCACAGTACAACCCGTGCGTACGTGCAAGATTCAACACGTGAATGTTCGACAGCTTGCCCAAGTGTGGGCCCAACGCTGCGGCTCCCTCATCACCGATGTTGTTGCCTGATCACACAACAAAAACACACACAGCATAAGAGACTCGCTCACCAACACTCCCACAATACACACAGAGCAACAGCCCAGACATACCTTCCAGATTCAACGTGTGCACTTTCAACAACCTGCCCAAGTGTGGGCCCAACGCTGCGGCTCCCTCATCACCGATGAAGTTCCCTGATCAAAGCACACCACACACACGCAACATGAAACTCACTCACCCAAACTCCCACAAGGCAGTACAGCTTGTGCATACGTTCAAGATTCAACGTGTGTACGTTCAGCAGTTTGCCCAAATGTGGGGCCAAAGCTGCGGCTCCCTCAGCACCGATGTCGTTCCCTAATCGCACAGCGAAGCAGACAATTCACTCACCAACGCTCCGCAATGCACACGAAGCACCACAACCAGTGCGTACAGAGAAGATTCAACGTGTGCATGTTCAATACTTTGCCCAAGTGTGGGGTGAAAGATGCGGCTCCCCTAGCACCAATCCTGTTCCCTGATCACAACACATACAGGAAACTCACTCACCAACACTTTCACAGCACACAAAACAGAATCGCCTCTACCAACCTGCGAGATCCAACGTGTGCATGTTCAACAGGTTGCCCAAGTGTGGCCCCAATGCTGCAGCTCCATCAGCACCGATGTTGTTCCCTGATCACACAACAATGCACATGCCACAGGACCTCACTCACCAACACTCCCACAATACACACAAAGCAACACAACCCGTGCGGCGCGTACGTTCAAGGTTCAACGTGTGCATGTTCAACATTTTTCCCAAGCGTGGGAGCAGCACTGCGGCTCCCTCATCACCGATGTTGTTCTCTGATCACACAACAAGCGTCACATGAACCCACTCACCAAGACTCCCAATACACACAGAACGCGACACAGCCCATGCGATGCGGACGTTCAAGATTCAACGTGTGCATGTTCAGCAGTTTTCCCAAGTGTGGCCCCGACGCTTTGGCTCCCTCAGCACCAATGGAGTTCCCTGTTCACACAGCAAAACGCACACGTCACATGGATACACTCACCAATGCTCCCACAACTCACACAAACTAGCACAAACAGTTTACATTCAAGATTCAACGCGTGCATGTTTAAATTAAAAGCTTGCCCAAGTGTGGACCCAACGCTGCCGCTCCCTCAGCACCAATTCGGTTCCCTGAGCACACAACAACACACACGGCACACATGAACTCAATCACCAACATTCCCAGAATACACACACAAGCAGCACAACCCGTGCGTACATGCAAGATTCAACCTGCGCATGTTCAAAAGCTTGCCCAAGTGTGGACCCAACGCTGCGGCTCCCTCATCACCGATTTGGTTCCCTGCCCACGCAACAACACACCCTCCATATGAACTCTGTCACCAACACTCCCACAATATACACGCAAAGAAGCACAACCTGTGCGCACCTGCAAGATTCAACATGTGCATGTTCAACAGCTCGCCCAAGTGTGGACCCAACGTTGCAGCGGCCTCATCATCGATGCCATTCCCTGGGCACACAAAAACACGCACAGCCAGATGAACTCAGTTATCAACACTCCCACTACACACACACACAAAGCAGCACAAGCAGTGCCTACATTCAAGATTCAACGTGTGAATGTTCAACAGTTTTCCCAAGTGTGGACCCAACGTTGTGGCTCCCTCAGCACCGATGGAATTACCTGATCATACAGCAAAGCGCGCATACGCCACATGAACTCACTCACCAACACTCCCGCAATACGCACAGAACGCAGCACAGCCCATGCGGTGCGCACGTTCAAGATTCAACGTGTGCATGTTCAACAGTTTTCCCAAGTGTGGACCCAACGCTGTGGCTCCCTCAGCACCGATGGAGTTCGCTGATGACACAACAATACGCACGCCACATGAACCCAGTCGCCAACACTCCCACAAGCCGTTAACAAGCAGGACAACCCGTGCGTACATGCAAGAATGAACGTGTGCATGTTCAACAGCTTGCCCAAGTGTGGACCCAACGCTGTGGCTCCCTCAGGACCGATCTGGTTCCCTGAACACACACACAACAACACACACACCACGTGATTCACCAACGTCCACTGCACACACACACGCGCGCGCGCCACACAAAGCAACATATGCTATGCGTGCCTTCAAGATTCAACGTGTGCATGTTCAGCAGTTTGCCCAAGTGTGGGGCTAACGCTATGATTCCCTCACCACCGATGAGGTAGCCTGATCACACAGCAAAACACACACACGCCACATGATTCACTCACCGACACTCCCACCACATACACACACAAACACACACACACAAACTCACACACAAAGCAGTTCATGTGCGTACGGGTGTTGGGTTTGAGTTTTACGTGCTGCACTTGCGACAGGCTCCCCATGTCGCGCGCACACATGGAATGTTCCACCGCCACTGTTTCCAACACAGGCACAACGTGTCACGAATTGCCTTTGCCCTCGCCACCACATGACACACACCACGCCAAATCTACACACCAACAACAAGTAGCCGGCACCACAAGGCAGCTCCCAATGCTTCACTGTGCAGCTTCATCAATCGTGCCCAGGCTTCAGGCGTGTCCACGTTGCATGATACGATCTGCGTCGCAGGGTGTGGTGCACTCGGCTCCAGCGCAGCTGCAACCACCACATCCACCTTGGTATCTCCAGCAAAGAACGCCTGTACGGCGTCCTGGAGAATCGTATTGCTGCTGTCCTTGGTCTCTTCATGCATCCTGTAACAGGTTGTGTCACAACTTGTGTGTGCCCGACAGCAACTCCGTCGCTGCCACTGCGAGATCTCCACAGTCTACGCTACGACCACAACCCAGGTTTTCCACACTCACACAAGTGGCTGTGAGCGTATCACTAGCGAGACGCTTCCCCGTGGCCACATCTGACGCTGTTCACTGTAGTGACTTCAGATCCACGTGGATTCCAAGTGACGGAACAGGTCCATGTTTGTTATAATTAAAAATACGTTATGCAAATAAAACATGACAATCAATCAATCAAACATGCATCTGCTGGGTTTGATGAGCCCACGATCACGCGCAGGCACGACAACCGACAGTCACTGGTGTCGCGCATAGCGTGCTTTGGGAACATGAAAACTCGCATACAACGTCTCCTGTAGGCAACGCAGTCTCACGTTCTGACACCAAGCGGCTTTGGTGGATGCACGCAGTGCCAGCACGATGCCAGTCCTTGCGCACTGTCCCGTGTTCGTCATTTACGATGACTACCGCCGTACGCTCCCCAAAGAAGGTGCGAGCCCCGCTGTGTTTCGTGTCACAATGAATCAGAACACCTGGTGCCGTGGTTCTGTGCTGTGTACGGGTGGGAAGGGGGTGACGAACATGTGCGTGCATGCGCAGAACTCAACTTCGAGAACTTCCCCGTCGACAACCAAGACCTAAAGATCATTGCGCGGTGCAACGGGAGCGTGCTGCGCAGCCTTCGTTTGCCAGGCTGCGATGGCATCACCCCGCTGGGTGTGTCTGCTCTGTGTAACGGTGCCACGTGTCTCACTCGGCTGGACCTGACCCGCATTCCCACCATTACGGACAAAGCGTTGCGGTCGGTGGCGCGTCATTTGAAGAAGCTGGAAGCCCTGCATCTGTCTCACACCTCCAAAGCGTCAGATCGGGGGGTCATGTTTGTGCTGGAGCGTTGCCTGCGCCTGCGCGAGTTGGTGTTGTCGAACATGCCGTTCATTACCAACAAAACGTGCGTGTCGAGATGGCGCGTGCTTGCTTTTTTCTGCTTGCTGCTTGCAATACGCATGGCATGTGCACTGAACGAGTGTCACCTCCCTATGGATCAGGCTGGTCGCCATCACTGACAAGGGAACACAGAAGAACCAGCATGTAAATCCCATGCAAGTGCTCCGCCTGCGGAACCTGCCCAAGATAACTGACAAGGGCATGGCGACGCTGCTGGGGTCTCCGGCTGTTCGCAACCTTCAAGAGCTGCGCCTGGCTGGAACCAAGGCGATTTCAAACATGGGGCTGATTGGCCTGGCCAACATCAGCGCGTCAGTGACTCACCAGGAAAATAGGCGGCGTGCTGCTGGATCTGGTGAGTGTCACGGGAAGCATAACGTGCTGCGCTTGCCGTAGCGTTCAGCAGTTGCATACTACAGTTGTGTGTCTCACGGTGAGACTCTCACCTATGTTGCGACGCGACCAGGTCCAAGCAAGAAGGGGTTCATGTTCTTGACACACGTTCACATGCCAGGTTTGCACAAGTTGACAGACCGCGGTGTGTCGTTTGTGGCCGAGAACTGCCCTGTCCTCGAAAGCTTGAACCTCAAGAACTGCACATACGTGACCGACAAGGCGCTGGCGTTCGTTGGTGGCAAGTGTCCGAACCTCAAGCAACTGAATCTCGAGGGCTGCGATTGCATAACGGACAAGGGGGTGCTGGCACTGGTGGAGCGGAAACCGGCTGCACTGGAAGAGTTGAACTTGAATGGCGTGTTCCATGTTGGTGACGTGGCGATTGGTACACTGGCTCGGCGATGCCCCCAGCTGCGCAAGATCTGGCTTGACGGTGCGGGGCGGGGCTTTGCTGGTTGCCCTGTCTCGGTGAATTCAATGTGAATTCACTGTCATTCACAATGCTCGTTGCGCAGGTTTGGTGGATGTCACCGACGTGGCGATCGAGGAGATCCTCAAGTCTTGCGTCTTCACTGCGCACATCAGTGTTGCAGAGCGGTGCGTTGGGTGTTTCGCGATGGCACGCGGTGGTGTACTGGGGCTGAAGCCGCTGAACGCACACCGGTAACGTTCCGTGTTTTGTTCAGGTATATCATGCCGTCAGATGCTCATGCCCAGCGGTTTGATGCCGTTCGTCGGGATGCTGACGCACGCAAAGCTCGCAAGAAGAAACAGCGAAAGGACATTCAGTTCAACAAGAAGGAGCGCAAGATTCTTGCCGCCTTGGACAAACTGATGGCTGCAGAGCAACAGTACGTGGATCATTACAAATGCGTGGAGCCTTGCCAGAGTCTTGTGGTGTCTGCACTGACCAGTGTTGCTGCTCGTTGATATGGTTGCAGGGCTGCGGAGGGTTCTCGCATTCGTGACAACCACTACCACTCCACCGTTGCCGTCATTCGCGCTTTCAATGGCTCTCCCCGCGTCACTGACGCTTCGCTCATCAAAATTGTGCACCAGCTGGCTTCTCGCCAAGAGCGCAACCTGACAGAGACGTTGCGGCGAGAGCAGTTGTCGAAGATCCCGGCGTGGTTTGATTCCGTCGGCGACGTGGTGCAGACCAACATTCGCCAGCCGGTGTCCACGTCGATCACCCAAGAACCCGGGCTGGGTGGCGCCACCATCCTCGATGTCATGGATGGAGACCTCGAGGAAGACATCCCGATCCAGGTCGTCCATCTGCGCCGAACGGCGCCTGGTCACGGCTCCCTCCGTCCAGATCTAGCCAGGCCAGCGGTGGCAGCGGAGGATGACACGGTCTTCCCAGCGTCCGATGCAAGCGATGCCGCGGCGGTCACCCCCACCACATCCGTGGCCAGCCTGGAAAGCGTGGGGGACACAGACACGCTCCCATCCCTGCCGTCCTCTGTGTTGGGCTCCACGTCTTTGGACGGCTCCACCGCACCCACAGCCACCGCCGCGCCACAGCCGAGCGCACACGACGCACCACCCCACGCCAGCCCTGCGCAGCAGTTTGAACTGGATGTCCAATCCTCCCTGGCCTCCCCCCTGGGCGGACCCGACTTCGAGGCATCCGAGGTGGGGCAGGTGACGCAGCGAGCGGCGGCCCTCGAGGCGGCCGTCGACACGCTGAAGCGCCGGGCCTTGGAGCAAGCCCAAGCCGCTGCCGCCGCAGACGCGGCGCTGCGTGCCAAGGTGCGCGCCCAGATGCTTGGGCACGGCGCCTCGCGACGCCGCCGGCGCAGGCACGGCGGGCAGGACCCGTCCGCTCCCGAACCCGGCAGCATCTCCGCCCTGTTGGCCGCGGCGCACGTCGATGAGGCCGCCGAGGCCAAGAAAAAGGCCCTGGCCACGCCGTTGAGCGCGCAGATGGGACGCACTGGGGCGGGGGGCACGTCCTCCTCCTTGGCCGGCGGAAGCGCCGCGGCATCGGCGCGCCTCGGGACAGCCGCGTCGAGCGAGCGCCCGACAACGGCGGGGACGTTTGCGTCTGCCTGTTCCACGTCGAGTGGCATGCCACCGTCGTTGCGCCAGGCGTCGTTTGCGTCACTGGGACCGGGGCAGATGGGTGCGACTGCCATGCCCATGTCCATGCCCGGCGCATCGTCCAGCACGACTGACATGGGCGCGTCTGCGTCTGCATCCGCGCTCTCTGCTGTCGCCCCTGACACAGGATGTGTATGGACGCCCTCGTACGTGTTGCATTGTGTGCTGTAAGCGGGGATCAACTGCTAGCTTGCGTGTGGTGTGGGTGCGCTGTCTTGCTCAAGGCTGCGCCATGCATACGTGGAGTGTATGAATGTATGCGTGTGGTCCATGACATGTTGTCTCGTGTGTGCGCGGTGTGTGCGCATCCGGTGCAGGTTTCCAATCGACCGGGATGAGAGCGGGGAGGTGCCCTTCCGCACCTTCACCTCCCTGAACCTCAGCGGAAACCCCCGGCTGAAGACACTGTGGGCCGAACTGGCACGTGACCCTGGCGCGTTTCACCGCGTTCACGTCCCTTCACTGCTGGGTGTGGTGCCGGACTCGGATGCCGTTGTGCCTGCTCCCGCCCAACCCGCACCCGGTCACGGACCCAACGCCACGGTGCCACCCAACGCAGCCGACATGCCCGGCAGCGAAGGGGCGCAGGTCGTCTCCAGCGCCGGCGGCGCCGCCGCCGCGGGTGGTAGTGGCGTGGAGACGCCCGCTGCAGGCGACGGCGTCAAGGGTGCGCGAGGCAGCGACGCGACGGGCTTGGTCGTTTCCATTCCGGCAGGCGCGCCGCCCGTCACCCAACCCACACCGCTGAGGTCTGCGTTGCGGGGGCCACACCCGTCACCCACCAAGTCGGTGCGGTTCGATTTCGGAGCCGAGGCGGACACGCCCGACACCAACCCCGTTCCCTCCTCCCCTCCTCCCGCGTCAGCCACAGCACCCCCTGCTCTCTCAACGGGCCTCGCGAGTGCACGTTCCCAGGAGGGCATGGAGCTTGGAACCGGTGCTCTGGAGAAGGCGTCCATTTCTTTCGACACTCATGGACCTGTGCCCGAGCATCCTGACCCCGCGCCACAACGCTACCCACTTGATGGCGTCGTTGTGCCGCCGATGGTGGCGTACGACGCCCTCGGTGATGTCCGATTCTTGCGGCTGCGAACGCTGCGGCTCCGCGGCTGTGTGAGGTTGCGTGACGAAGCAATGGATTCGCTGGCACTTTGTCCGAACTTGACGTCACTGGACCTGTCAGGTTGCCACAAGATCAGTGACGATGGTGTGTGTGTGTGGATGTGTGTGTGTGGGG